>Ga0310696_10002761_pt1 | contig 22719 bp, 18 predicted proteins | sample AusTroGonzalo_MG_4_FD_203885 | JGI IMG/M metagenome (GOLD analysis project Ga0310696, IMG submission 203885) | Bovine rumen microbial communities from tropical cattle in Woodstock, Queensland, Australia - Gonzalo_02 (v2) (version 2) | ecosystem: Host-associated > Mammals > Digestive system >...
CTCTGACCAGCAGCCTTACGGATTAAAAGTTGTAGATACTGAATGTCATTGAATCCGTGAGAGATCACCTGCTGGTCAGCCTCATACTCGTGGATGGTGCGCAGGTCGGCACGGAGCATCCACATCGCAGGGTTAAACCATTGCAGAGCAGTGAGCAGTTCCACCAGGAGCACGTCGGCAGAGTGATGAAGCCGGAGATGTCCCAGTTCATGTGTCAGAAGAGCATTAGTACCCTTCTCATAGTCATTGTGATTCATAAATACCGTGTTCCACCAACTGAAAGGCGTGCCGACCTTCTCGCAGACAGCCATTCGATAGCCATCGGGTAAAGGATGTATCTCACTTTCGGCTCTCATCCTATGCAGTCGCCATAGCGACAACAGCATCTTCGATAGCACCACCACGACACCTATTATATATATAATGGTCAGTGGCAATTGCCAGTTAAAAGGCTGTACTGTTTCAGCGTTTGTCACTGAAGGGGCTGACTCCATAGGCATAGCCATCTCGTCTGTCGGTAAAGGGAACGTATCTGCTACAGGTGGCATCACCTCTACCGTCTGGTGGATGGTGATTACGCAGAACGGCAATACAAACGAGGCGAGAGCCGTAGAGAGTAGTACAATACGATTAAGCCGATGCCAAGTCTCGTTGGCAACTAACAGCCGCCAGAAGATATAGAAGACGGCTACCAGCACAGCCACTTTCAGTTCGTAGGTGAGGAACAGGGTCATCATTGCTTTTCTTTTTCGTATGCTTCAACTTGGGAAATCAATTCACGCAGTTCATCGACGGAGAGTTTTTCTTCCTTCAGGAAAGTTGACACCAGCCCCTTGTAGGAGTCCTCGATGTAATCATCCACCAGTCGGAAGATGTTTCTCTTCGCATAATCCTGTTCCGTTATCAGCGCATGGTATTGATAGGTAGAGCCATACTGCTTGTGACCGATATAGCCCTCATGCTCCAGACGACGGACGATAGTGGATAGCGTGTTGAAGTGCGGACGCGGCTCCTCGTAATGTTCGAGCAGTTCCCTGACGAACATGGGGCCATGCTGCCAGAACAGTTCCATCACTTCCCGTTCTTTATTCGTTAGTTTCTTCATTTTGTTGCTGTTTGTTCGTTTAACAACAATGACGTTTTCAGTATCTGGCGGCAAAGATAACTAAAAAAACAGAAGCGCACAACTATTCTTTGTAGTTATGCGCTTCCGTTAAACTCTTTAAGTAGTTGTTCACCCCACTTAACAGATTGTATTAATTCACAATGTGTCAACTTGGTTTCCTTTGTTGGGATGGAAAGACGACGGAATCAGATGTAATTCAGAATCTCGCTGAAATGAGATATTTTGATGAGGCAGTCGTGGTCGATGTCATCAAAGTGTTCCAGTTGCCAGGTGACGTGGAAAGGGATATGGATGGCCCAGGCACCGATGGCAAGGGCAGGGGCTATATCGCTCTTCAGGGAGTTGCCAATCATCAGAAGTTCTGAGGGATGGATTTGCTGGTGTTCACAGAGGGCGAGGAACTCGAGTTGCGACTTGTCGCTGGTAATTTCCACGTCATCGAAGTACTTTAACAGGCCTGAGCGCTTTAGTTTGTTTTCCTGATCCTGCAACTCACCTTTGGTAAAAACCACCATTTTGCTGTCACCCTCCAAGCGAATGCGGAGGGTTTTTAACGTTTGCTCTACTTCTGGCAATGGAGTGGCGGGGAGATGGAGCAGTTGTTTGCAGTGGGCGAGGAGTTCCTTAAGTTGGGTGGCGGAGATGTCGTTGCCAGCGATACGCAGGGCGGTTTCGATGATGCTGATGGTGAATGCCTTGCAGCCGTAGCCGAGGTCGGCCATATTGCCACTTTCTGTGATAAAGAGTTCGTGCTTGGGGTCTTCGCAATAAGGCGCGATGAGACTATAGAGGTGGTTTTCTACCTCCTCAAAATGCGACTGGCAGTCCCATAAGGTGTCGTCAGCGTCGAAAGCGATTACTTTGATTGGCAGTCTGGACATATACCTTTGATCATCAGGTTGGAAGATTTCTGTTCGAAGCCTTTGGGCAATTGTACCTTTGGCACCTCGGTATAGTCGAGGCAGTAGGTTTTCTGGCAGGTTTCGCAGTAGAAATGTGGATGGATGTCCTCATCGTGGTCATGGTCGTGGCTGTGACAGAGTTCATAGCGCACCCCCTCACTGCCTCCCTCGATGACATGCACGAGATGGTGCTCCCGGAAGAGGGTCAGGGCCCGGAAGATGTTCGACTTGTCGATGCTCAGGATCTTATATTCCAGTTCCGACAAGGTGATGGGATGCAGGGCCTTCACCAGTTCCTTCAGCACGATAATGCGGTTGGCCGTCGGCTTGATACCATGCTCCTCCAACAGTTTAGTACATTGATCTTCGTTCATACGTCTGCAAAGGTACGAATAAGTGAGCGAAAAACCAAATATTATTTGGATTTTTCCGAACGGGGCTGATGGTGGAACGCGTCATTGTATATACTATCCATCAGTCTTCGTGCAATAACTGGTCGGTAGTGGCTTTCTTCATAATAGTTGTGATAGTCTGATGTGATATCGCTTTTGCCTGAGAAATCATAAATAGAAGAGTGGCCGAAAATGTCACCTAATGTTTGCAAATCGATAGAGTTGAGTTTTATTTGGTTATAGAGTGGACTAATGACAATCTTGTATTGTGTGTGGTGCTGACTTAATATTTTCGCTATGGCTGTCAACATCCGGATGTTTTCACTGAACAACACTTGAGGCGAGATGCTGTCGGGATATTGTTTACCTTGGAAACATAGCATTCGTTCTGTTGTATAATAGGTTTTGTCATCGATGGCTTGGTCGAACATCCTATCCTCTATTTCATTGCTGACAGCGTGATATACAACAGGTTGCTCAACCATATATTTTTCCAGCATGTAAGGTTTTAATGTATTGTATATCAAGAGATCAATGTATGTATATATAAAAACGGGATTCAGGAATGCTGCAAAATTGGTAGCATGAAAGCGGATGACATTCTGGTAGGCAACAGTTCTAGGGGGTGTTATGAACAGGTGTCCCGTCTTTGCCTTTGTTTGGCTCAGCAGATCGATGTCCAGTACCAATAGTGCATAGTCAATGCTATTGCCGCAGTCATGGATGAAACGGATGTTCTTTTCCAAAGAGTAAAGCGATTCTCCGCTGCCATAGTAGTGGTAACAGCGTGAGTCTTTACCAATGTAACGTTTCCAATAGTCTGTTTGCCAGTATTGTGAACGTGAGTTGCCAAAGATAAAAGCGTTGTATCTTTGTGTTGGATTATGGTGAACAAAATTCTCGGTACTGACATAGTCCATGTTCAAACCGACATGGGGAACATTGTCATCGAAATAGCGCTCATAGTGGTGTATCGTCTTGAAGGGGTCGTTGATGACATAGATGATACCAACGATGATCATTGGCAGCAACAAGACGGCCAGCCTCTTGATATATGTTTTCAAGTCTTTGTTATACATCGTGCTCAGAATTGAAAATAGATGAATGATTCCCTACTGGCCGAGATGCTGAGTATCAGCATGACGATAGCGTAGTAAACCACGGCTCTTGTCCATGGAGAGGACAGCAGGCGGTAATCGCTGAAGTCTAATACATAGGCACGGTGACGCTGTCCCCACTCAATAGCCATACACAACAAACTTACCGCTATGGCAGTGATGCCAGAAAAGTCCACAAGGGTGATGTTGACTGACATCATGCTGGAAACGTAGCCTATAGCACTTTGCAGGTCTGGTGCACGGAAGATAATCCATCCAAAACTGACGAACAGGAATGTTATCGTCATGGCTGGCAACTGCTTCAGTGAGATGAACGCTGTATCTATCTTCTGTTTGGAATGAAAGTTCCAAAGTATATAGGGGATGAAAAGCAACGCATGATATAGTCCCCAGACGATAAAAGTATAATTGGCACCATGCCAGAGACCACTAACTGCGAATACGGCAAATACATTGCGAAGTGTCGTCCATCGACCTTGCCGACTGCCACCAAGGGGGAAGTAAATGTATGTGCGAAACCACTTCATCAGCGATATATGCCACCGACGCCAGAATTCAGGAATACTGGTAGAAAAATAAGGTAGTTTGAAATTATCAAGAAGTTCAATGCCGAACAATTTAGCAGAACCGATAGCGATATCCGAATAGCCTGAGAAATCGCAATAAATCTGGATGGAGAACAAGAGGGATGCCACAAACAGCATGACAGACGAGAAGTGAGTGTAGTCATTCCAAACCATATCGACGGTTATGGCACAACTGTCGGCTACAACCATCTTCTTGAACAAACCCCACAGAATCATACGAGTGCCCATCAAGGCCTGACCGTAGTTGAAGCGGCGGAAACGCTGGAATTGGGGAAGCAGATGTGACGCAGGCTCAATAGGGCCTGCAACCAGTTGCGGGAAGAAACAAATGAAGGCAGCAAATTCTATGAGGGAATGGCAGGGCGGCATATCCCGCTTGTAAACATCTATAGTATAGCCAACAGCCTGGAAGGTATAGAAACTGATTCCTACTGGTAGAATGAAGTTAAGGGTAGGATAGTCGGCAGAAAGTCCCAATGAGCCGAGTAATAAGGTGAAACTTTGGGCGAAAAAATTGTAATATTTAAAGACTATAAGAATGGCCATGTTCAGCATTATGCTGGCTGCTAATACTGTTAAACGTTTACACTTTTGGGCTTCATATCGCTCCATAACGCATCCAGCCGCCCAACTACTTAGAGTAGTAATAATGATCAACGACAGAAAATGCCAATCCCAGCAGGCATAAAAGAAATAACTTGCCGCAATAACAAATATGTTTTGAGCACTTCTCTTGCTAAACAGCCAATAGAGGAGGAACACCAAAGGCAGGAAAAAAAGATACTCTATGGAATTGAACAGCATATCACTAAACGAGTTTAATATTGTTTTATATTCCCCTTTCGGCCCAGTCACCACGATCAAGACTCCGGTAGCCGATAGCCTCAGCGATATGGTGGCTTTGCACCTTCTCACTCCCCTCAAGGTCGGCAATGGTACGGGCCACCTTCAGAATACGACTATAGGCACGGGCAGAGAGCGAGAGTCGTTCCATCGCCATACGGAGCATGTCGAGACTCTGTTCGTCAGGTTCAGCAAACAGATGAATCATCTTTTCGTTCATCTGGGCGTTGCAGTGGATACCCTTACAATCCTTAAACCGTTTTTCCTGTATCTGACGTGCTTTGATGACCCGTTCGCGAATGATGGCACTTGGTTCACCTGACTGCATCTGTGCGAGTTGCTTGAAAGGTACGACAACGACCTCACAATGGATGTCGATACGATCCAACAACGGACCACTGATTTTGTTCATGTAACGTTGAATCTGACCTGGGGTACAAACACAGTGGTGGGTCGGATCGCCGTAGTATCCGCAAGGGCAGGGGTTCATTGAAGCCACGAACATAAACGAACAGGGATATTCCACTGTATATTTTGCACGTGAGATGGTGATCTTGCGGTCTTCGAGGGGCTGGCGAAGTACCTCAAGAGTCGTTTTGTTGAACTCTGGCAATTCGTCAAGGAAAAGCACCCCATTGTGGGCCATACTGACCTCGCCAGGCAAGGCTCTGTTGCCGCCACCAGTCATCGCTACCTGTGAAACAGTATGATGTGGACTACGGAAGGGGCGTTGCGAGATGAGCGATGTGCCTGTGGGCAGTTTGCCTGCTACGGAATGAATCTGCGTAGTCTCTAAACTCTCGGCTAATGACAAAGGCGGCAGAATACTTGGCAATCGTTTGGCCATCATCGACTTACCTGATCCTGGCGGACCAATCATAATCAGGTTGTGACCACCAGCCGCCGCCACTTCCAAAGCACGTTTCACACTCTCCTGACCTTTGACATCGGCAAAATCAAGGTCGAAAGTGTATTGCTGTTCGTAGAACTCCTTGCGGGTATCGACGACAGTCGGTTCATAGATGTCTGCGCCATTGAAGAAACTGACCACATCGGCCAGACTGTTCATTCCATAGATGTCTAGATTATTCACGACAGCGGCTTCCCTTGCATTCTCCATGGGTACGATGAGTCCCTTTAACTTTTCGGCACGGGCAAGGATGGCGACGGGCAAGGCTCCGCTGACGGGTTTAATACTGCCATCGAGCCCCAACTCTCCTATCATCATATATTCAGACAGACAGGTGTCGCTGACTTTCCCATGTGCTGCTAAGATACCAATAGCGAGGGGCAGGTCATAGCCGCTGCCTTCTTTGCGGATGTCGGCTGGCGAGAGGTTGATGGTGATGTCGGCCGTGGGCGGTTTGAAACCGATATTACTCATGGCCGCACGGATACGGTCATAACTTTCCTTGACGGCTGTATCGGCCAGACCTGACAGATGAAATTGTACTCCCCGGGTCAGATTTACCTCCACTGTTATCTTGCTGGCTTCCAATCCGTTAACTGATGCGGTATATGTTTTTACTAGCATAATGATTTAATTTCTTGCCACAAAAGTACAACTTTTTTTCGAAACTCACAAGGTCTTTTCTGTTTTTTTTAGAAAGTGATATTATTGGCAAAGACAAGGAGGGGTTAACTTATGCGCAAACAGAGCATCGTCAAGTCGTCGTTAGGTTCTGCGTCGTTGCGGTGACGTCTTATTTCGTCGGTCAGAACTTTAATCACCTGTTTTGCCGAATTGAAATGGGTTTGGCGCAGGAGATCCAATAGTCGGTCATCACCAAACTGATTCTGCTCGGTATCTTCGGCTTCGTTTAGTCCGTCGGTGTAGAGGAACAGCAGACGGTCTTTGAAGAAGTCAATCGACTCACCCACGTATTCCAGTTCCGGCCATAGTCCTATTGGCGCGTTGGACTCCATGTCGAGAAACGAGAACTGTCCGTCGTCGTTGCCTAATACGGGTGGGTTGTGGCCGGCATTACAGTATTCAAGTCTATTGAGTTTCAGATTGAGCCGGCAGATGAACATAGTGACGAACATGCCCTGCTCGTTGTCCTCGCCCGACAATTCGGCATTCATAATCGTACAGATTTCGGCAGGATTCATGCTCTGTGAGGCCAGCGCATGGAATAGACGGGTAGCCTGTGCCATGAACAGGGAGGCTGGCACGCCCTTGCCGCTGACATCTCCAATGCAGAAGTAGAGTAGGTCGCCCAAGATCTGATAACCATAGAGGTCGCCGCCCACCTCTTTGGCGGGTGTCATCGAGGCGTACATGTCGAGCCCTTCGTAGTCTGGGAACGTGTTGGGCACCATCGACATCTGGATGTTACGCGCGATATTCAGTTCGCTCTCCATACGCTCTTTGGCTGCATTCACCTTGGCCAAACGTTTGGCAGACTTGCGGCGATAGATATCAATCACAATAAAAAACACGATGAGCGTTATGATTGTCACGGCGAGTGCCAGTACACGGGCTCTCGAGAGGCGCATCTGCTGCTCGGCAATCTGCCGTTCCTTACCCTGTGTGTCGTAGATGACAGCCAACTCTGCAGCGTCACTCTTGTCCTGATACAGTCTCACGCTGTCTACGATATGAGCCATCTGTTGGGCCATCTTCGCGGCTTCGGCTTTCTTGCCAGCCTTTTCATAGATGAGGTAACTCTCTGCCAGGTCGCTCAGGTTTTCCATCGTATAGTCCTCCATGTCCATCTTTTCGTTGAAATCAACAAAGTCAGGCACCAGGTTGGCGGCTGCATCCCATTGGTTGGTCTTTTCCAGATATGCCATCCTGTCTGACAGGAGAATCGGATGGTCAGCGTATGGTGATGCCATGACGGTATTGTAGGCTTTCTGGGCCTCATTCAACTGTCCTTTCGTTGCATAGATGATGGCTTTTATCATTTGCAACTTGACCCTCATGATAGGCTCGTTCGACGGTTGTTTTGATGTCTTATTATGTTTGGCCAGCATGTCAAGTGCCTTTTTGGCCCGCTCTATCCAAGGCATTGCAGCCTCAGGATAATGGTTAAAATAATCTAGAGCAATGTTCATGCTCATGGTGCCTATCTGTTCCATAGACGCGTGTGTGGTATCCTTGGCGGCTTTTTCCATCAGTTGGTCGTAGCAGCGCTGCATCGTCCTGTCACCTTCGTCCAATTGCTTGAGTTTCAGTTGGCAGCCTCCGATGACATATTGTAGCGACGTTTCCCAAATCCTCAGCGACGGGTCGGTTTCCTTCTCCACTTCCTCGTAGCCCGCTTTCGTCACCTTCAGCGCCTCTTCCAGATTACTTCTCTCCTGCAGCGATAGACCTAAGTTGTATATGCCCATGTAGTAACCTTTAGGCCATTTGTCGTGTAGTTCTTGAGAGATGGCTTTTCGCAGATAGAATTCTGCAAACCGCAGGCTCATCTGTTGGCCGTACAGATTACCTCTTAGGAGATTAATCACACAATCAGGATACTGGGCAGTAGTTTCCAGGCTGTCAAGAAAGACAAATGCGCTGTCGGGATTCTCGCTCATCATCGCTGCTGCATTGCGACGAAGTGTCTCGTACTGGTCGGATGAAGGGGATATCTTGTCCTCGCCCTGTTCAGAACAAGCAACAAACATGACTGCAAGTATCATGAAAGAAAGAGATTTTTGTATGATAATCCTCATCATCTATAGGTTTGCGGAGAATTAGCGATTCTCAGCGATTTTTAGTATAGTTTAAAATATTTTTATTTCAATAATTCGTCGATTTTTTTGTTCAGTTCGGCAACAGGTAGAGAGTGAGCGAGGATCTTTCCCTTACTGTCGGTGATGATGTTGTCTGGAATCTTCGACAGGCCGAGTTTGGTGAGGATGGGATTATCCCACATCCGCTCGTCGCAGATATGGCACCAGGTGATGGAGTCGCGATCCATCATCTTACGACACTCCTTGACATTGGCATCCAGACAGATGCTGACAATCTTCAGTTGGCTGGCGCCCTTCTCCTTCTCCAACCGTTTCAGTTGACGCTGGATGTTTTGACTTTCGTAATTCCAGGTGGTCCAGGTAGTGATGACGTTGACCTTCGCATAGAGGTCACCATTGGAGATGGGCTTCCCCTTGATATCTGTCCCCATGAACTTAGGCAGCGTACCGCCGTTGCTGATGGCATTCATCCCTTCCAGTTGCTTCACAAGCGCGGTTATCTTTTTGTTTTCAGGCTTGGCTTCCTGAATGGCCTTTGCCAGTTCGAAGGCTTTTTTGTAATCGGGGGTTTGGGTCTGGATGTAGTATTTGTTGAGCAGGAAGATGCTGGCTAGGGAGGTAGGGTTTTTCATAATGAAGTCGGCGGCTTCCTTGATGGTTTCTGGCGGTGTCATCTCACTGACTTTCATGCGGAAGCCCGTCATCAGTTCGTTTTCCTTCGTTCCCTTCACTTCAATCTCTTTCAGGTGTGAGGCATCACCCTTGATCTTGACACTGGCCCCCGAGGCTCCTATGACAGGTATTTCGGAATAATTGGGGAATACCAGCACGAAAGTGGCTGTGGAGTCAAGGGGCCGCTGGTAGACAAAGCGCCCACCCTTCACGCCGATGGTGTCGAGTTTGCGGATGCCTCCATCGGTGCTGTAAACATAGAACTCGCCTTGGTTGAAGCCCTTGAATTCACCCTCCATCCGGAAGGTTCCCTTGTCGGGGCCACAAGAGAAAAGTAAAAAAACAAAAAGGTAAAAAGGTAAAGCCTTTCCACTCCACAATAGACTATTATGAAGAGTCCTTTTCACCCTTTTTACCTTTTTGCTTTATATCTTCTTACTTTATAACCTTTACCAGTTCTAAGTCATTGACAGCATACTTGTTCAGCGATGGGTCTTTTGCCAGTGCATTCTTCAAGGCCTCGGCAGCGTCGCTGGTATTACCCATACGGGCCGAGAGAATGGATTTCAAGTATTCTGTCGTAGCATCGGGATTCTTCACATATTTCAGTGTAACGGCTGCTGATGCGTAGTTCTTGTTCAGAATCTGGGCGAGGGCGGCACTGTTGCTGTAAATTTCTGCAAAGTCCTGCTCTGCCTGAGCGTAGTTACCCTGTGCGAGATGCAGGTTGCCAAGTACCTCTTCCAGGCCGTTGGCACCCGTAGCACCGGCAATAAATTGTTCAGCAGTTTTCACGTCGCCCGTTTTCAGGGCCAGCATGCCAAGGTTGGCCTGCAGTTCGGGCAGTGAGGCAGATATTGACTGTGCCTTTTGGATATATTGGCGGGCTGCATCGTAGTTGCCGCGGGCATACTGGATGGTGGCCAGGTTATTGAAGGCACGGGCATCGTTGGGATAGATTTCAGTAGCCAGTTTGTAGATGTCCTCCTTGGCATTGAGGTCTTCCTTCAAGGCAGCGCCATAGAGCAGTTCCTCGATGCTCAGTTTGGTGGCATCGTCCTTGATCTGTTGCAGGATCTGGTCGTCGGAACGTCCCACCGTCTCATAGTTGATGGTGAGTCGTGAACGGCGCAACTGGGGCAGGATGCCTTCAGCCAGATCACGGAAGGCGGAGGAGAGGTTCTTGATCTGCTGCTCACGCTCCTGGGGATCCTTATACATAGAGAGGACGCGCAGGATGACATCCTTGTCCTGAATGTCGCTGGCTTTTACCAGTTCCTGGAATCCCTCCCAGTCCTGGGCGGTGTATTTCGCATCGACATTGGCGTTCAAATTAATCTTCTTCAACTCCTCGTTCACATACTGCTCTGATACCTTCTGGCGCTCATTAGCCAACTTGTCGTTAATGCTGAAACCGCCATCGGGAGAGGCGTAGGCTGACACCTCTACGTTTTCAAGGTTCAGGCCCTCGCGGTCTGCATTGATCTTTTCCAGCATCTTCACGAACTCCTGCACAGAATTGTTCTTCAACTCACTCTTGCGCAAGGTAGCCTGCTGGATGAGGAACTTGATGTTGGCCTCCTGCTTCTGTTTGCTGATACGCTGGTAGGCATCGGGGGCAATGGCAGCCTGAGCCGTGCTGAGGGTCTGCTTATAGAGTTCAGATGTGGCGATGATTCCTTCTGCCACCTTCACCTCAGGCACCTTTACTACTTTCTTACCGATACGGGCATCAAAGGTCAGATACATATCGGCCTTGTTGTCGTCGGCATAGGCGAAGTTGGTCTTCATCGTGTAGTTGCCACCCAAACGGTAGGAGATGGTCTGGTCGTTACCAAGCACACCCTCACCCTGGAAGGTGGCGGTACTACCCTGAACGGTCTGACCATTGGAGTAGCGCAATTCTGGAACGACGGTCACCACGGCCTTCTTGTTCATATACTTCTCAGGGAAGTGGCCGTTGATAGTGGCTGGCACAGTGCCTGCCTGAGTTTCTAAGGGGTTAGGGGTCACAGTGAAATTATCAGCCGACAATACGCCCAGTTTACTGGAACAGGATGAAAGGAACATCACGGTAGCGGTTGATAAGAGGATAAAATGTTTTTTCTGCATATGAAAATAGGATTAAATTGTGCCGCGAGCGGGACTCGAACCCGCACGACCTTTTCGGGTCAAGGGATTTTAAGTCCCTCGTGTCTACCAATTCCACCATTGCGGCGATGGATGCAAGGATTGTGCAAATCGACTGCAAAGGTACGGCTATTTCGCGAAACCGCCAAACTTTTACAAGAAAAACATTTTCGTTATTGTTTTTTAACATTTTGAATGCAAACAAAAGCAGTCTGCTAGAAGGTTTTTGGCGAAAACTCATGTGGATTTGACAACTCAAAGTGCATCCGTTTGCCTGTGAGGGGATGGGTGAAGGCAATGGCCTGTGCCTGAAGATAGAGGCGGTTTGATTTGTGACCGTACAGTTCATCGCCCAGAATAGGACAGCCAAGTCCATTCGGATGGGCACAATGCATTCGTAACTGGTGGGTTCTGCCAGTATGGGGCCAGAGTGCCAAAAGAGTGAATTGTGAACAGTGTATAGTGGACAGTTCGCTACCGCCTTCAAAAGTGCGAAGGACTCTGTATTCAGTAATGGCGCGCTTGCCGTGCTCATAATCCACCACCTGACGAGGACGGTTCATCGGGTCGCTCAGTAGCGGCAGGTCGATAATGCCGTGCTCCTTTGCAGGCACACCCTCTACCAAGGCTAAATATTTCTTCTTCACGGTATGTTCCTCAAATTGCCTTTGCAGATGATGGTAAGCCTCCATGGTCTTTGCCACAAGGAGGAGTCCTGACGTCGACATATCAAGCCGATGCACTATCATGGCACCTGTCCATCGCTGTTGCGCCCACGTAGCAACGGAATAATCCTCCGTGCGCCCGGGAACACTCAGCATGCCAGTGGGTTTGTTGACCAGTGCCAGCGCCTCGTCCTCATAGACGATTTCCGGCTGAAGATGCGAAAATCCTGTTTCCTCAGGGTTCGGATCGACATCGAGTCCCTGCAACATCCATGTGAGGACGGGTTTGCACTTACCCCGACAGGCAGGATAGAACTGACCATGCTGCCTGATCTCACTTTTCGGTGAGGGGCCCCACCAGAACTCTGCCATGCACACAGGTTTCAGGCCGTGCTGATAAGCATATTGTAATAATTTTGGCGCACAGCAGTCACCTGTACCGCCAGGGGGCAGTGGATATTTCTTACGAATACGGGGTGAACAATGATATGCCTGCCAGATGTCAACCAAGTCCTTCACTTCGCCACGGGCATTCAGCATACGATACTGACGGAATAGCCATAACTGCAGGTCTTGCGACATCTGCTTATGCCCTTCCGACTCCATAATCTCCCTCTCCTGCTGTTTAAAATAGCCGTCAGGCTGCTGGGCATCAAACACGGGTGGCACGAAATAGTCCCAATCGTTACGCCCCTCCAGCAAGCCTGAATAGGCAGCGAGGAAACCTCCTTCCACCACCAATACCCCAAACATCTTCCCCTCCGTCGGTTGGATGCGGACAATCTCACGCATCACCTCCTCTGCCGCCAGGATACACAATGGATGAGGCTCGTAGCAAAAGGGGTTTGTAAACCGCTGCGGCTTGGGAATATCAGACAGCAAAGGGTGTAAACACGTCATGGACTATAGCAGATCGAGGCACTTTTCCACGGGAATGCCCTTGTTCCTGTCCGGTGTGTCGCGGTAACGGTCGATCATACGGAATACCGTATCCATCGCCGTACGGGTTGACTTCCTCAGGTTCTCGCCATTCAGCAGATGGCCGATGAGGACGGCTGAAAAAATGTCGCCCGTGCCATGAAACAGTCCGGGAATCTCATGATACTCCAGATGGAAGTAGGTATCGTCGTAATGGTTGTATCCCACCACAGCGTTCTGACCCTCAATCTTGCAACTGGTAATCAGTACCGACTTACAGCCTAAATCACGCAACTTGTCGAGCAGCCGCTCCGCCTCCATCCACGAGATACCCTCCATCTTGATGGGCATATCAGTGAGATAGCAGGCTTCTGTATAGTTGGGGAAGGTAAGGTGTGCTACGCTGACCATCTCACGGGCCAGTTCCACCTGACGTTCAGTCATTCCGTTATATAGCCGTCCGCCGTCACCGAGGATGGGGTCCACGAAGACTGTTGTTCCCTGTGCACCCTGTTCGCGACAGTATCCCGCCACCAGTTTGGCCTGCTCTTCGCTGAACATCAAACCGGTGCAGATGGCATCAAAGCCGAAGCCGAGTTCCTTCCATACCGGTAACGTGCCACGGATATAGTCGGTGGTGTCCTGGATATTAAACTTCCCGTAGTCGAGCGTGTTCGACACAAGTGCCGTGGGCAGGCTATATGTGGGAATACCTAAGTACGACAGGATTGGCAGCATGGCTCCCATGCCTACCTTGCCGTAGCCCACCACATCGTTAATCAGCAGTATCTGTTTCATTTCGGCTGCAAAGATAATAAAAAATTAGAAATTAGAAATTAGAAATTAGAAATTATGATTACCTTTGCAGAGAAAATATGGGAAATCAGCAACATTCGCCGATTTTGGCACTGCAACAACAACGGCTGCTGCTTCAGATGGAGTACGCCGCCGAGAAGGAAGTCTACCGCCAACAGACCGAACAGATGGGCCTGCAGCGGAAGGTGAAACGCGGCGATGCCTGGTGGCCTGTGAAGATGGGCAAGAGTTACTACAACTCGCTGAACCAACTCGTTGTGGAGGTGCATCGTCAGAGCGATGATGAGGAGATAGAACATAACTTTGAGTTCGGCAAGCCGGTGGTTTTCTTCCGCATCGATGAAAAGAATCAGATCAAATACTTCAACTTCACCTCTACCGTCAGTTACGTTGATGGCGACAGGATGGTAGTTGCCGTGCCGGATAACGGCCACATTATCGACGTGCAGGGTGCAGAGAACACCGGTGTCCAACTCTTCTTCGACGAGACCAGTTATAAGACGATGTTCGAGGCCCTCGACCGCGTCATCCGCGCCAAGGGCCGACTGGGCTATTTGCGTGACCTTTTCTACATGCCAAGCATGAAGGCGGAGACTTTCTCCTTCGCTGCCCTCCATTTCCCCTATCTGAACCCGACACAAGAAGAGGCTGTCAACAAGGTGCTACGGGCGAAGGATGTCGCCATCGTCCACGGTCCCCCAGGCACGGGTAAGACCACCACCCTTGTGGAAGCCATCTACGAGACGCTACGACGGGAGAATCAGGTATTGGTTTGCGCCCAGAGCAATATGGCCGTTGATTGGATCTCGGAAAAACTTGTTGACCGCGGCATCAACGTGCTCCGCATCGGCAATCCCACCCGTGTCAACGACAAGATGCTCTCCTTTACCTATGAGCGCCGCTTCGAGAGTCATCCCGACTACACCGAGTTGTGGGCCATCCGCAAGGCCATCCGTGACCTGCGCGCCCATCGCAAACGCGGCGACGAGAAGTTCCACCAGAAGATGGAACGTCTGAAGGAGCGTGCTACGGAACTCGAACTCCGTATCAATGCCCAACTCTTCGGTGAGGCCCGCGTCATCGCCAGTACCCTCGTTGGCAGCAACAGTCACTTGCTCGAAGGCCAGAAGTTCGGTACCCTCTTCATCGATGAGGCAGCGCAAGCCCTTGAAGCCGCCTGCTGGATTCCCATCCGCCGCGTCTCCCGCATCATCCTTGCCGGCGATCACTGTCAGTTGCCACCCACCATCAAGAGTTTTGCCGCCCTGAAGGCTGGCTTAGGCAAAACCCTCATGGAGCGTATTGTGGAGAACAACCCCGAAACGGTAACCTTACTCAAGATGCAGTATCGCATGAACGAGGATATCATGCGCTTCTCCTCCGACTGGTTCTACGGCAACCAAGTGGAATCAGCCCCCGAAGTGAAGTACCGCAGTATCCTCGACCTCGACATCCCCATGACCTGGATCGATACCTCTGAGTTCGACCTTCCTTCCGAACAATTCGTCGGTGAATCCTTCGGTCGTATCAACAAGGCTGAGGCCGAACTCACCCTCCTCGCCCTCCAGCACTACTTCGAGAAGATAGGCAAGCAGCGTATTCTCAGCGAGCGCCTTGATGTAGGCATCATCTCCCCTTACCGCGCGCAAGTGCAATACCTGCGCCGTCTCCTTAAGAAGCGCGAGTTCTTCAAGCCCTACCGCCCCCTCATCAGTATCAATACCGTCGATGGCTTCCAGGGACAGGAGCGCGACATCATCCTCATCTCCCTCGTGCGCTCTAACGACGAAGGCCAGATTGGCTTCCTGCGTGACCTGCGCCGTATGAACGTTGCTATTACCCGCGCCCGCATGAAGGTCATGATCCTCGGCGATGCCTCTACACTCACCCGCCATCCTTTTTACAAGAAACTCTACGACTACATCGAGGCGTTATAGATTCTGGAAGTTTTTTGCGATAATATTTGGTTGTTTCGATGGAAAAGTGTATTTTTGCAGACAAATTCAATCTACTAATAAATGACGATATGAAGAAAATACAATTCTGGATGCTCACCGCCATCTTTATCATCTGCGGTGCAATCAACGTTCAGGCTCAAGTGATGAAGGCCGCTGACCTGGAGAAGTATGCTAAGCAGAAATATGGTGATAAATGGCTCGATGCTGCCGCCAATCTGGCTAAAGGTCTGACACTTGACAAGAACGAGGCTTTGACTTATCAGCAGGTGATTGAGGCACCGGGCAAGACGAAGGCGCAACTCTACGTAGCCCTGAATTATTGGGTGACGGCAACCTTTAAGGACAAGCAGGCCATCACATTGAACGACAAGGAGGCAGGCTGCATTATCGTTTCATCGACCATCGACGCCATCGCCGACCATACAGGTACGCTCTTCCGTTATGTAGTAAGCATTACACCGGTGATCAAACTTGATATCAAGGAGGGTAAGGTACGCATCACCTATACCGTGCAGAACTATGACGTCCTGAAAGTAGAGGACGGTGGTTGGTTGGGTGGTCTCGGCAGCGACAAAGACGACCAAAAACGGAGGAATCAGACTATCTACAGCGATGGTAAGCGACTGAAGGATGACAAGACGGACCATAGGCTCTATGACGAGCAGTGGGAGATTGCCAAGCACTATCCCTTCGTGGAAAAGGATGCCCAGAAGCGCACCTGCTCAAAGGCACTCGTGATGACGCACGCCTACTCAAACGCCATCATCGACAAGGTAGAGGAGGCCATCAAGAACGGCATCACCGGTGCGGATGATGACGACTGGTAAAGAATCAAAAGAGACAGTTTAATCTTTCTGAATCAGGACGACAGCATAGGCGGAGATACCCTCTTCACGACCCGTGAAGCCGAGTTTCTCCGTGGTTGTGGCCTTGATAGAGATATCATCTGTATCGCAGCCGATGACTTGCGCCATGCATTCCTTCATGGCGGGGATGTGGGGGTTCATCTTGGGCCGTTCGGCGCAGATGGTAGCATCGATATTCACCAGGCTATAACCCTTCGTGGCTATCAGTTCTATCGTTTTCTTGAGAATGATCTTACTGTCCATGCCGTCAGTCTCGGCACTGGTATCGGGGAAGTGATAACCTATATCACGCATATTAGCGGCGCCGAGCAGGGCATCGCAGACGGCATGCAACAACACGTCGGCATCGCTATGGCCCAACAGGCCCTTCGCGTGTTCTATCTTTATACCGCCCATCCACAGGTCGCGACCTTCCACTAACTGATGGACATCATAACCCATTCCAACTCTTATCTTCATTTTTTTACTTTTTTACCTTTTTACTTTTTTACTCTTTTACTTTCTAAAAAGGTCTTTGATGCCGTCCATATCGAAGGCAAGGGTAAAACGTAGGGTCTGGTCGAGGGGGTTTGAGCGGGCGGTGGAAATGACATAGCCCACATCGAGCGAGAACACATTCATGCGGAAACCGCCACCTACGGTGAAATATTTCAAGTTACCCTTCGACTCGGCTTGATGGTGGTAGCCTGCACGGAGCGAGAACTGGTCGTGATAGACATATTCGGCACCGACGCTCCACTGTATCTCCTCTAATTCTTCCTTGAAACCGCCGGGGGCATCACTAAAACTCTTGAATATACCACTGATGGCACTCACGTCACTGTACTCGCGGCGCACGCGGTCTTGGTAATCTGTGTTCGATTCACCCTCCTCTTGGGCCGGCACGGTGGGCACCAGCAGTTTGTTGGCATCGGCGGTGATGGTGAAGCGGTTCCACTCGTCGACAGGTATCAATAGCGAGGCACCGAGACGCATATTGGCGGGGATGAACTGACTCTCTTCATCGCCGTAGAAGGAAATCTTCGAACCGATATTTGAAAGGTTCAGACCGAGAGCCAACTGGCACTCGCGACTGCCGATGTTGAGATATTTGTTATAATACATCGCCAGGTCGGCAGCAAAGGCCGATGCGGGTTTGGAGTCCTCGCTGTAGTCATAGCGCAGGTCACTGTAAATCCAGCGCAGGGCGGCGGCCATCGAGAAGTGCTCAGAAAGCATCAGTGAATAGGCCACGTCAAGCGACATCTCGTAAGGTTTCACTGTCATGTCAGTCTGACCGTAGTCAGTAAACACCTCACCGAGGGAGAAATAGCGCAGCGAACCGGAGATGGCGGAGTAGTCGCCAATACGATAGTAGCCGGCCACATAGGCCAAGTCGATGTCGTTCACCAACTGTCTCAGCCACGGGGTGTAGTTCAGTGCGATACCGGCGCGGGAGATGCAGAACGGATATTTGGCAGGGTTCCAGTACTGCGAGTTGACATCCGGCTCGGTAGCAGCACCCACGTCGCCCATACCAGCCGCACGAGCGTCCGGGGCGATGGTCTGTGAGATGACGGCGTGCTCCACAGGGTTGAACATCGTCGTCTTGTCATCCTGAGCCGAGGCAGTGAAAGGTATTAAGGTGAAAAGGAAAAAAGGTAAAAACCTTCTGCCCAACCCAATTACCGTATTAACAATATTCTTTCTTCTCATATTTCTGCTATTATTTTACTTTCTTACTTTTTTACCTATAAATCATCAGTTTCTTGGTCTTCGACGACTGTCCGCTGCCATCGCTGCTGATGGATATCTTGAATAGATAGACACCTGTCTGGAGACGGCGCCCGCCATCCATGGAGAGGTTCCAGTCGAAGGTATAGGTATTGTCGGAAGGAACGCCCGACTCGGTGTAGCGCCACAACTGCCGCCCTGCCATGTCGTAGATGTCAAGTTGCACGTTAAGTTCGCTGCCGGCACGGTCGTGGGTAATGATGAAAGTAGCCCCACCGGTAGCCGGATCACGGACACACTTCACACTGATGCAATCGGGCTCTATGCCCCGGGCCACCTCGAAATCGAGTTCTGCCGTGGAGGAGTTGTTCAGCACGTCCCAGGCACGGAAGAGGAGTTTGTGATGTCCATAGTCGAGTGCGGGGATGCTGAAGCCCAACGTGCCGCTGCGGTAGTCGCCAAACTCATAGTTGAAGTAACTGTTCAGGTTGTAGGTCTTCGTCATATCGCCGTCGATAATCAGTTCCAGGTCGTGCCCGATACTGCTGCCGGAGGCGTTGATGCCGTTGTCATCGTAGAGTTCTGCCACGAAATAGGGCGAGGTATGCACCTTGTTGCCATTCTTGAACGACTTGGTGTTCAGGTAACAGTAGATGCTGGGACCGATGGAGTCGTTAAGGGCGGTACTACTGCCGTTCAAGATGAAATTGCTGTTCTCACCATGTGCCGTGCTGGTTTTCTCATGGTTGACGGCATAGAGGGTCATCAGACCCGTACCGTCGGTATAACTGATATCCTTGGGCACGGCGAAGGTGAAGGTGAATACACCGTTGCGGATACTGTCGGAGCCGCTATAGAGGGTCTTCGTACGGTCTTTAAAGACAAAGGCTTCGTCGGCTTCCGAGCGGTCATTTCGACGACAGACGATAGTCTCTTCCGCATCCCTGACGGAGGCGGTGATGGTGCCGTTGAAGGCAGCATCGGCTACTTCTCCATTGGCGATATGTCCTGTGACTTTGGCAATAGAGCCCGCAGCCAGTTGGACGGTCGATGTCCCATCGATGGGCAGACCGTTGATATTGTCGATGACCACGTTCTGCGTCGGGGCGGCGAGCACGAGGGCAGGATCGCCCAATAGTGTATATTGCAACTTATTGGGGGTGACATCCTTTCGTGATTCCACCAGGTCGCACTTTGTCAGACGGACTGCCTCGCCAATGGAGTTCCGTACGCCGTTGGTGGAGCCTAGCACGTACTGTGAGAAGCCGAGGTTGATCAGTTCGTTATAGTTGGCATAGACGGTACGCGTGGTGCCAAAGAAAGCGATGGCACCGCCTTTCTTATTGAGAACAGCGGTCTCGCCGATATTCTCTTCCTGTCCGTCGAAAGGCATGATGTCACAGGAAGCCGTCACCCAGAGTGGTAAACGTAAGGAGGTAGGTTCCTCAAAGTCTGCCAGACGCAGCACGGACTCATGCGACATACCATAGGTAATACCATGTCCGGAGTAGTTCATCATCAGGGCACCCTCAGCCATCTGAGTCTTGATCAGATTGGTGGCATCGGGATAAGTGTTGCCCGTCGAGGATGACTGGCGGGTATAGGCATCCCAGTACACTTTCTTGATATTGAGGGCCGGATAGGATTCTTGCAAGGTAGTAGCCACCTTGTCGGCAGTGATCATGTGGGCGTTGTTGTTGCCGTCATCACCCATGAACATGAGGGTGTTCTGCCAGGCACCGGCATGCTCGTTGTTAGCATAGCCAATGGTCTTGTCTGCCAATATTTTCGCTTCATCAGCCGTCCTGACGGGGAACCGGCCTACGGCTACATCCGGCTTGCCAAGATAAGTGAGACTCTTGCCCGACTTTTGTTGGATCTGCTCTCCGTCGTCGAGGAGGCAGAAATAGTCGTCGCTCACATAGCATTTGACTTCACTGAACGAGTTCTCGCTCTCGTAACAGAGCAGGAAGTCGTCGGGATTGCAATTCCGCCAGTCGGAGATCAGCATACGGTTATCCCAGGCCCCATCGCCATACAGCAACAGGTAGCGCGGCATGTCGGCCTCAGTCACTGCGCGGTCGTAGAACATCTTCAAGTAACGGCGGTAGGCATTGGCATCGGGCGTACCACTCGAGAACTCGTTATAGAGTTCGTCAGCAGGCACGATACCAACGCGCAGCCCGTCCTTCGTCTCGTGAAGTGTCTTGATACGCTCTGCCTCCGAGAGCCACTTCTGCGTGGTGGGGATGATGATGACCATATCCACCGGCGTGTCTGCGTGGTGGTCCTGATTCGTGATATGATAAACATATTCGGGTGTGGGAATACTGGCAGAGGTAAGGTCGGGCAAGGCCCTCGGCTGCCGACTGGTCAAGGCCAGATAATCCAAATGAATGTTGGCACCCGATGTCTGGGTGATCTTGATGGTGTTGAATCCTGACTGGATACTATCCACAGGGAATGTCCAAGTATGATCAGCGGCCTTCGAGTAATCATCCGGGAAATCGATTACGTCGTCTGATTTTTTCGAAGCCATGACGGCAGCCGTACTCACCACAATCTGCCCCACCTCTCGGTCGTTAATCCGGACCGTTGCCTCAAAGTAACCGTCATAACTCAATGCCACCGACAAGGTACCACTGGTGTCACTCGATGTTAAGGTATAGGTCTGCGGACTGCCGATAGTGTAGAGGGTCTTGTCGAAGAGTTTTCTGCCGCCGTGGAACCAGGCATAGTCGTCCACCTCGTAGAGGGTGTGATAGTCGTCGGCCATCGGATAATAGGCGGCCTTAAACGCCTCCTCGTCGATGGTCAGTGGCTCCTCGTCGCCGGCGTTTGTCAGGAAATAATAACCGTAGTCGGAATAGTTGTTGCGGATGCGGGTCGTGGCGGTGTCAGACTCCCATGTGACAGGGCCGACACCATAAAAGAGTTTGCGTCCGCCCACAACACAAGTCGGCACTTCTTTCAGGTCGTCGGTGGCTATCAAGTAGTCGCCGGTCAACTTCTCCGGTTGCAAGCCACCACCATAACCGTATATCTTCACCTTCGAGATGTCCGAGAAACCACATGTGCGAATCAGACTGCTGGACAACTGGTAGATGCCACTTGCAGGAATGCGGATCTTTGCCCAGGTGCCACTTTTAAGTATGGAGTGCTCGGCGTAGCGGGAAGAGGACGACTCGTCGGCCCTGGTTCTGGCCCGAGCCTGAAGGGTTCCCTTCACATTCAATTTAAAACTTACTAACTTCTGATACTTACCGTCACGCTTCACAATTGGACAGAACGAGATATCAAGTACGCCCTGCTTCCGCGCCACACAGACATGCTGCGACACTTCGGGCAAGGCTCCTGGCTCACTATCTGCCAACTGCAAATAATGCTGGATGTCAGCCTCTGTCATATCAATGAATTCGGGATATTCAATGCTGACGGTATAGGTGGAGTCTGCGTAGTGAGGACCTAATGGTTTCTGATAGGTGTAGGCTGGCAAGACGGAGTCAATCCTGACCTCCTGGGCGGTCAAGTTGATAAACCCTTGTGCCTTGCCCTGCAAGCAGAGCAGCAGAAGAGTCAAGCCTGCTATCAGCCTCCAATTTGTTTTCACTTCTCTCATATAACGGATATTGTGCTGATTTATTGTGAAAGCCTACTTACAATTGAATGCCAAGACCTTCCGTTCTTCGAGCCAGCCCTCCAGATGGTCGTTGATATGCACGGGACCGACACCTGCCGGCGTACCTGTATAGAGCAAATCGCCTGTTTTCAAGGTGAAGAACTGCGAGATATAGGCGATAATCTCGTCCACCTTATATAACATGTCCGAAGTACAGCCCTCCTGAACAGTCTTCCCATTGATGTCCAAATGGAAGTGAAGACGCTGGATATCCAGGAATTTCTCTTTCGGCACCCATTCTCCGATAGCCGCAGAGCCGTCGAAGCCCTTACAGATAGTCCAAGGTTGTCCAGCCTCCGACGCTTTCTTCTGTAAATCACGAGCCGTAAAGTCAATGCCGAGCGTCACGGCATCGTAATAGCGATGGGCAAAGCGCACGGGGATATTTTTCCCCAAACGACAGATACGCACCACCATCTCTGTTTCGTAGTCGATACGTCCCAAGTGGTCAGGGATAAAGAAGGGCTTCCCTTGATTCAATATCGTGGAGTCTGCCTTAGTGAATATCACTGGCTCGTCAGGTCGCTTCAGCGTCCCATGCAACTCCTGATTATGTGCGGCATAGTTCATGCCAATAGCAAAAATCTTCATGTTACTTGAATATTTTTGGCAAAGGTACGAAAAAAATCGGCACTGCGCAAGCA
>Ga0310696_10002762_pt1 | contig 22717 bp, 39 predicted proteins | sample AusTroGonzalo_MG_4_FD_203885 | JGI IMG/M metagenome (GOLD analysis project Ga0310696, IMG submission 203885) | Bovine rumen microbial communities from tropical cattle in Woodstock, Queensland, Australia - Gonzalo_02 (v2) (version 2) | ecosystem: Host-associated > Mammals > Digestive system >...
GTCATATACATACTGACTAAATGTGTTTCATACTTCATAGAACCTCCCTGCCCGGACCGGGTTAGGGCCCGGGCTAGGAACTTTTATTTATCCTTCATGGCTTCTTTATTTTCTGGGTATTCACAATCGAACATTGCACGTTTAAACTTCTTTGCAATGGTCATGATATCCTGTGTATTTTCCCAGCCGCCGAATCTTGATTCGGAGTTATAATACTCGAGTCCGGGTGTTATATCCGTATCGTTTAAGAGAGCACCGCACGGGAACAGGTGTTGTACTTTATCCTGTCCTACGGGTATAGAGTATCTTTCTATGATACGTTCTTTCTCTTTTTTCGGTAGATTCGGGTTAATGAGTATATCATCGAATTTTATTAAATGAATGTATTGGTCAATAAAGTCGTTTGATATAATCTCTTTAGTATTCTTGATGACGGCCTGCCATACTCCTATATCGTACTTAAACGGATGTTTATCCAAGTCCGAATAGGTTACTGTTACATTACCGTCATAACCCATTTCGTAAGGTATTGTGGTATCTATATACTTAAAGAATCTTTCTTGATAAAGATCCTGATAAGGTCCGGTACCACGCGCCTTGAAGTGGGCTGCCTTGCCTGCATCCATAGGTACGTAACGCCAGAAGCGTTTAATTAAGTCTATGGTATAGTCCGGGTAGTTATGAGCCTGGAACACGATAAAGGACGGTAATAAAGACATATTAATCTTATTACGATACTTTATCAAGAACTCGCCGGAGAGTCCGGCGTTCTTACTCCAAGGATCATCTACCTGCTGTCTTGCAAGCAAGAGAGAGTCCCAATCGTCTTTAGTGAGCATATGGGACATGCCATCGAGCATCTGTTCAGTTGCCGTGGCTATATTGAACTCGCGTTCTTTCTTATCACTCATTATAATAACCTCCTGTTATTAATATTCTACGAGCTGCATCCTTACATATTGGTATGAGCTCTTTTAAATACTTTTTATTTTGTTGCTCTATTGTGAGCTGTGAAATATAATGTCTCATATATTTCAGATACTCGTCTACCTTAGCGCATTTGAGCACTGTACAGACCATGAATGCGGTTGTATCTGCACATATTTCCGATCTGGCGTATATGTGCTTATTGATTGTGACCCGCAAGGCATCTTCATGGCTTCGGTAATCGAGCAATGCATGGGCTATTTCATGAACCCAGACCCGGGTATCGTCCTTTTGGTCCTTATTTATGACTATACATCTGTTAGTCATATTAGTATAACCGCCAGTTCCTTCCGGTGTATCCTGTACCCGGACCGGGATACCTAGGTTTTTAGCACAGATTCTTGGGTTGAACATACTATTTAAACAACATATTCTCTAATTCAGCCAATTCCCGGGCTTCGACCTCGTCCGGGTCCTCGTCCTTATCGGTACGTTCTTCGGGCTTTTCACGCAGTGAATCTATCTGTTTTAAGGCCTCCAACTCTATATATTTAGCTAATTTAGAGTTATAGTTCCTAACAGATGAGCGTGGCAGCTCGGTAATGCTGATTAGGCGTGTATCATTTTCATTGGCGATGGCTTTGAGTACGTAATCTACCCGGATTAAGCCCAGGTAGAAGATCTTTGAGTCAATTTGCGCATTGCCTTTCTGGTCTATTTCCATATAGGTGACCAGGTATGGTCTAGTTAATATGAAGTGTCCGATCCAGTTAGTGAATCGGAGCCATGTTAAATGCAGTACATTTTTGACCAAGATCCATGTGATTTTAAGTTTTTCTTTCATAAACCCTCTATTCAATATCCAAGATATTCTTCAAGAAGAACGTTCTTACCTCAGTTTTAGCATAAGTTTTATTCTTCTTTCTACGAACGTATCCTTTCTGTTCCATTTGCTTGTAGTATTCCTCTTGTGTTACTTCCTTATCTGCGATGTAGTAATGACTTTCGTCCGGATCGTTCCTCATTAACGGAACGCGTAACTTAAGACCTGTCTTTTTATGATTGAATACATGCGGAACATCAGTTGGTTCGTCGAACTGAACAGCGTCATTACAGATAATATGTGATTCATGATATTCCTTCACGTCTTTTCTGTTATTGACTGCTGCGTATTGAGCCAAGTATCTACTGACCTTATAGAAGTCTTTCAACTTAATTCTCGGGTCAGTTACTTTATATGTGATTGACATTACTTGTCCGGGCTTCTTCATTAAGATTTTATCTAATGCATCTGCCTCGTTCATTGTCAATTCAGCTTTCTTTATTTTAAACATAGTACCTCCGAATGGCCCGGACCCATACGAGCCCGGGCCTGATATTTATTTTTCGTCTAAGTCTAGCGGTATGAATTTTCCATACTTCCCTTTTTCTTGGAAATATTCACATCTATCCTTATTTGTGCCTACCCAGATTATCTTATAGGCACGTGGGTCGCTTGGTATATCGCTATCACAGACCTCCAAATCTGTGAAAAACACAACGACATCCGGCCGTTTCTTTTCCTTATCGAAAAACTCGAGTGCCGGGATATACTCAGTACCACCGCGTCCATACGCCTTATTTGGTAACTTATCTTTCGGCTTTAAGCGTATCTCATTTGCGATTTGACTATCACATTGTATGATACACATTTCAGCCTTATGTAGTCTACGGATATAGTCAATTTCATTCAAGAATGCCTTGATTTCCTCATCCGATACGGACCCGGATGTATCCATAGCCACACCGATTAATGGTGTAGGGACCTTCTTCTTTCCTTTTAGTAGATATGGGAACCGACGATTCAACCTGGACCAAGTCTTATTGGAAACAGTCGGAATAGCTGCTGCTACGTAGTTAGCTAATACTGCACGCCAGTCGATCTTTGCTGGTTCCTGCATACGTTCCAACTCTTCCTCGATTTGTCCGGGCAGATGTGATTGTCCTTTATCTTGCTCTTTCGCTTGAAGGATAGCGCGTTCAACACCACGTTGACCCATACGTTTTTCAAACTCATTTGAATATGTAGGGGTCTTATGTTTGTTAACTGTTTTACCATTCAAGTTACCGGGCTGGTCTTGCTCGCCTTCGCCGTCTCCTTCGCCGTTACCGCCGCTAGGTGCTGCTACTGCAACTGCAGCTGAATTTTGCGGTGGCATGACTACTGTTGCGAATTTACTGAGCAAGGTAGCTTCTATATCTTCTGATGATAATTCAGACCTTTTTGAATAAGAATACCTATCCAGATCGAGATTTGGAATATCATCTTCGGATATACAGTTCTTAGCGTACTTACTTCCTATATTATCGAGAACCCAATATACCGCTATATCAGATGCGACATCTGATGATTTGAACGGCATTTTAGCTTTCTCTAACGGGACTGTAGCCGCTTTTGATTTTGGTGTACCGAGATCAATTACTGTTTTCGATTCGGAAAATCTCCAAGCGTGTCTATATACCAAGTGTATACACTCGTGCAGTATATAACCTTGGAGAGTCACCTTGTCCATTTTACACACGAGGTCCGGGTCATATACTAATTTAATAATAGACCCGGCTATCTCAGTTGTGATGCAATTAGTACCTTTCTTAGGGGTACGTTGCATAGCCAAGGCGAGTAAAGCCCAGAACGAGAGTCTATCGCTCATGAATGCGAATATAGCTTTGTTGAGCGCGGTATCTGACTCTTCGATTGCAGGGTCAACCTTTTTTACTTGCTTGACTTCTTCTGACATAGTTATTCATCCTCACTGAGTAGGTCTGAGACACCTATACATTTAGAACCGAGGTTAGCCTTGAGCTGTTCCCACATCTGGTAAGCTTCTTTATCTTTACCTAAGATATCTGTAACGAACCATTGAGTGAACTCTAACTCCTTATCACCCATCAACTCGTTACTGATAGCACCTACTTGTTCAGCTGTGATATCGAGTAAGAACTGAATGAAGTTTTTAGCTTCTTTTAATGTGAGCTTACCTTTTCTGGTATAGAGTTTATCCAACATAGCTCTATAGGTTATACTTACCTTAGTGACGTCATAAGTTCTACGGCCGTCGACTTCATGTTTAACTTTATCTTGCATTGACTTATCGGTACGATAGTGCTTGAGCACATCTTCACCGTTGAGCGGACGATCTTCGAGTTTAGTTCTTGCGAAGTCTGCGAAGTCGAATGCTGCGTTATAACCTACGATACCTGCTAATATTTTAGCTGAATAACTTAATGTAGTAGGTGTATTGAACGCCAATTTCATATTGGTCATTGTGTTACTTAAGTTAACCCAAGCACGCGGAGTAGGGAACCTTTTATCATCACCTTCCTTAGTTATGATACCATCTGTTGATAACATCTTTGGATGTGATGCGATATAGTCCATGACTACCTTAGACACGTTATGATCTGCGGCCCAAGCCAACCACGGTTCAACTTCACATCTAAGGAACTGGAAATTTATTCTGTTCACCAGAGCAGGACACATTTCATTGACTGCGTATCCGGTATTTTCCGGATTGATAGCCAAGACCATGATTGTATTAGGCATGAGCTTATGTTGGTTGATACGGAACTCTGTACTCATCTGAAAGATAGCGTTCATGATCGAAGGATCAGAACTTCTGTTGATTTCATCGAAGAAGAGCACGTACTTTGCGTTCTTTTCTTCTTCTGTACTATCCTCACGGAGTATAGGTAACAGTTCCGGGATACTATAGCGGGTTGTATGGTCGTAATCAACGTCAACGCCTTTAACGTTTTTTGTTTTCTTTGCGATCATTGGTAACCCGGTCAGGTCCGAACTATCTACCAACTGACTTGCCCGGACTTCGAAGTACCTTTTATTTTCTATTGTAGCTCCGATTTCACGTGCTGCGGCCTGTACCATTTGAGATTTACCTACACCAGGTGCACTACAAAGACAAATAGGCATTGGATGCCCGTCTTGAGCGAAGTGTGCTTTAAGTAAGAGCATAGCTTCGCGTTGATTTAATTCGCATTGTTCATATATGCGTTTTGTTGCCATTTTATTCTCCTTTATTTAGATAAGTTAAGGCTACTAATGTAGACCTAAGTCCTTTAAAGTACTCTTTAAAGTCCTTTGATGCATGTAACTTATTACCATTTAAGCTAATAGAGTCGATTACTTTACTGATTTCGAGCTTCTGTTGCTTTAAGTCATTAAGTATACGTTGCGTATCATACACATAAGAGCATCTTTCCTTGATGAATACCTTACCTTGCTTGAACGAATAGGTGTCCGGGCTGGATACGGTATGCAATCCGATGAGTTTCTGCTCTATTTTATGTATTTCCTGGCTCAATTTGACCCTTTTTAGGGTCAATTTGAGCAATATTTTGGCTAATTTTGCCTCTTTTGGGGTAAAAAACAGCATAATTTACTTACCTCCAATAGTTGAGCAAATACCTGAAAAACCCCACTTTTTTGGTCTTTTTTGCAGGTTTTTGCCTGAATTTTGCTATTTTCTCCTCGCATTTCTGCTTTGCTGCCTGGTTTTCGGTCTTTTCAGCTTCGAGTCTGAATTCTGTATCCGGGTTACGTCTAGTTTGCTTATAGTTTTTGTACCCGTAGTCTCTTCTGAACTCGAGCGGGAGCTGCAAACTGCAGTTATAATAGGCACAAACCTGGTAAAACTGTCTTGCAGCGTCCATTTTATGACCTTTTTCGAATATACCATAGATATGAATGTTCTTTTTATCTCTGGCACACTCGCATGTGAAGTTAGGGATCCTTTCGAGCTCCTTAACCATTTTATTTTGGAAGCGTGAACCTACTTTAAGGGTTACGCTGATTTCATAAGTACGTTTCATTTTTTCTCCTTACGTATTAATATTTCATGTCTTAGAACCAAGTCACTTGCTTTCTTTATATTATGACTGACTCCGTATAAGAAGTCATCCTTCTTTAGGTCGTCAATAGTATCCAATATAATAGCTTGTGCTACCTGGTTAACCTGCACTAGTTCGATCAAGCTTTTGATTACGAGTGCAGATTGATTTAGTCGGCTTTTATAGATTTTCTCACGTTGGTTCCATGTGCCGACCGGGTCCGGGCCTTGGAGGGCCTGGGCTCGTTGAAAAAGCAGTTGATTATAGTCAAATATCATATCCAGTATGACTTTAAGTCTTACGGGATTACCATTTTGTACTTTAGTCACTGCTGTAATTAATGTATCGAGTACATTATTTTTTTCCGCCATGTTTCTCCTTTACTGGTAAGTTAGCCAGCATTTGGTCTTTTTCGAGGCTCAAGATTTCTTTAAGACGATCGCGTTGTATTCGTGTATAAGTCCTCTTGATCAACTCATCTAAGTCTGACATGTTTGATCCTCCGTGTTTTTATTAGTTTATCGATGGTCATGCCGTCTTCCATCATTTTACTTAATTCGATACACGGAACACCCAACACTTTATATAACTTATTACCATCGATTACCATAGAGATAGTTTGACCGGTATTCACGTTTTTGAACCATTTGATATTTACATTGAACTTAAATACGTGCACGGTTCCGGAATACCAATGGGTCAGATGCCTACCTCTATGTAGAAGACATAGCTCCACAGGCGGAACCCATGGAGCTAAGTACTGTATTTCTTTTTTATCTAGCATGCTTTGATATCGCTGCATTTATCGATGCGGAAATGCAACAAGGGGTTAACCTCGTTTTCTTTTGGGCATTCTTCACCGAGTGCGGCATACCAGCTTTCGCGGCTAACTACTTCGCCTTTGTTGATGTAGCTGGTTTTGATGCTATTTTCAGAGATATAAGCCTGGAAGCTTAAACCGCCTCTATTGCTCATGACTAACGGTGCAACCTTAACTGCGGTTACCTCTGATACCTTCCTGAGACCACCTTTGAACAAGTTTGTATAGGTAAACTTGAAAGGCCTCCTCATTCCGATTTTTTCATATGCGGAGATATTCTCCACTGTATTTTTTGCGTTCATATGACGCCTCCTTGATAGTTTAATGACATCCCGGTCTTCTCTACGCTATATCTAATATAGCTGAGTATACCCGCATTACGGGCATACCTAGCTACACTATCTTGTAGGTTATAATTATACCAAATAACCCAAGCAATTTCCAGATACATACAGCTATCAAACTGCCTATTACCAAGCTTATTAACCAGTCTCTCATACGAACCTCCCGGGCCCGGGACTGAGCCCGGACCCGTAACTACCACCTTATGCTTGAGATATTCCCAAGCATTTGTGTAAGGAGAATGTGCACAATACTGATTGTTGGGTATTGACATTCTCGATACCGGCTGCCTTGTACCATTCCTCTTTGGTGATTTGTTTACCATTGAGCATGTATACGATACTGCTCTCAATAACAACACCTTGGAATGTTAAGGTACCACGTCTCGTTTCGGTTAACGGACCGGTTTTGAGCACTTTGAAAGTTGCAGCCTTATTTAACCAGCCGGCTTCAACTTTACGGGCAACACCTTCATACCCGAAGTGAATGATCCCTCTATTGGGAATTGCGTTGTACGCTTCGATTTTTGCTACTATACTTAATTGAGCCATAATTGGCCTCCTTGACAGTTTAACGACTTGTCAGGTCCATCTCTAGGTTACATCGATAATGTAACCGAATCTGTGCACATTATGCACAAGTTCCGTTACACTAGAGACCCGAGCCGAAGCCCGGGCCCAAAGTTTATTTGCTCACGTTAAGCTTGAGCTCTTGTGTTATTGAACCTACTGTCTCTGTTAGAGTCAGACCGCTTGGAATTAAACCAGTTATGTCTTTACAACGACAGATCGTATCTTTTAATTCCTTTATGAGCATGTTGACTATGCCTTCGTTTACCGTGTCTTCTTTTACTCTGAAGTACGCTGCGAAGTCACGGACATCATTAGCGTTCAATACAACTTCTTCTTTGCCAGCCTCTTTTACGGTTAGCGTGAAAAAGCGTTTACTCATAAACACCTCCTGTTTTTCCGGGGGGCCCTTTTTGACTCCCCCCACTCGCACCCGGGCCTATTTCGACCCGGGTACTTTACCACTGCATATACCTTCGTAACAACAATGATCACAGGCATCTAAGCCCGCGCACGTCTCATCATGTGTATAATCAATGAAATGTGCAAAATCTCTTTTACCAAACCAGACTCCGTATCGGACCCGGTTCCGTAATACCCTCAATACATTGTTAACTTTCTTTAATATAATACGTAGCATACGACCTCCTGTATACCTACACCCCCTCCCCCACCCGGACACCCCCCTACCTAGGTAGGGGAGGGGGTACCCAGAGCACACGCCCGGGTACCCCCCAGTCGGTAAGGACTGTAATCGTAGCATTAAGGTAGTAGTTGGACAGCCGCGCCCGGGAAAATCGCAGTGGATTTTTCCCAACAGGGGCCCGGCCTATGTAGGCTTATTACTTGACCCTCAATACCCGGGCCAAGGTAAGTTCCTATACCCGGTACAACGCCCGGGTATAGGTAGGCTTCCGGTTGCGTATTAGACGCACCTGCTGAGCCGATTGTCGCGTTAGCGACAATCGGCGAAGCCGAAATTTTTGCCTGTGGATAACTTTTCCCCAGACAGTTTTTGTTGTGTCTATAACTATAACTCATTTGGTAGTTCATTGTTGTCAAAAGCAGTCCAATTTAGTTTTGCAGTGGATTTTGCGAAGGACTGCTAAAAGCCGATAGGCAAAATTATAATAACACGCCTACACGCATTTTTATATGTTTCACTTTGCCGTATCTTTTGTATTTCCTTTTTATTCATAATCAAACCCCTTTTGATTATTTTTTATAGGGCTTGAACTTCTGCCCTATACTTTATATATGTAATGGGCAAAATTCGGGAAAAATACTGTGCCGGAATTTGCCCGAAACTGCCCAGAACGGCCGGCACATGCCTTTTTTTCTCCGGGTAAAATTTTCAAAAGTTTTCAGGTATGCAGGGGAAAAAGCCCGGGTCGGGGACCGGGTCGGGGTCCGGGTCGGAGCCCGGGTGGGGGACCGGGTCAGGGCTGGAGCCAGGGTCCAGGTAGGGTCCGGACTGAGTCCTGTATTATTTACAGTAAAAATATTGTATACTATGTATAAGAGGATTTGTTATATGTCTACTGTAATAGACCGGTCGTATCCTAGGTTATTTCGTATATTAAATAGAACTGAGATAGATACATTCAGGAAGGTTATATTATGTACCTTAGGTAATTATAATATACCTGCGTATGTATATAGTAAAGTTAATAGTAGTTATTTTAACAACAGTGAGGTAGAAGTACCTATAATTACTAATGTTTTTAGGGGAACGGAGATTGATTATGATACGTTATACCTATATTGTGCTGGTACGCTATTTAAGATGACTATAGATCGGTGGGGTTTAACGAATCCGGGCTGGGTAGAAAGCATACATGGTGAAATGTATAATGATTTACATAAATGGAAGTATATTATAAGCAGCAGGCTATATTGGATTGATAAGGCTAGGTAGTATGAGTGTAATGCGGTTATGTGACTTATGTGATGCCCGGGTAGTTAGCAGGGCGATAGAGAAACGGTTTTTAGAATTAGACCTACCGGCGTATGTATTTGCGAGTTTACGTTGTGGATCATGGGGGCGCGGTTTGGTGAGTAATGCAATGCAGTTTAATACCAGGGGTCAGGTATTTTGGGATTGCATCAGTTTGAGAGGCTTTGGTCGGGATCGTATAAGTATAACGCATGAAGGGTGTGTGATTGTACTGGAGCCATGGAGCTGGTCTGTATGGTATGGTGATAAGCGAATTACCGCGGACTATTATGTTACTGAAGATGTTATGTATGATGTATACACGAAAATAGAGAAGGGCATAAAGGGCTACAAGAACCGGGTGTGGGCGTTATGACAAATCGTGAGTGGATACCTGAATATGTAGAAAATGCCTCGATGGACAGCCGGGTGCGTGATATGGGTGTTGGCTGGGAGCGCGGTATATTTGGTGATTTGATAGGTAATATAATACATAGTGACCCGTTATGTAGTCTGTTAATTGAGCGGGTATGTAAGGGTATTGAGGGTAAGATAAAGATATACCCGGACCCTGAGGTGGACGGAGGTCCTACGGTGGTATTGGTTGGGAAGCGGGTACGTGCCGAATTGTATTATAGTCAGTTGTTTATATATACCCGGGTCCTGCTCGATGGTTATAAGGGTATAAAGCGGTATACACGGCAAAATAGTTGTAGGAGTTTTAAGCCGTGGATTACGGATGTGATTAGAACATTATGAAACATGCCAAGTTGTTAGAGGGTATGATGTTGCCCGGGCGGGAGCTTTGCAAGAAAGGTGTAGGTGGTCCGCTCGATTGTGTGATCTTCCGCGGTGGTGTGCAGGTAGTCACATCGGAGGAGAACAACACATTACCGTTTCCCGGGTCCAATGAACAGGTATGGCGTATGGTCGTATATTGTAAATTTGGACGTGTACTCATGTTTTTAGGTGATGTACAGGGTGGTATTAAGCTGATTACCTGGCGGAAGGCGCGGCTCATAAATAGGAACGGTCAATGGATTATGCCGCAGTCGTTCTATCTCTCTCCGGCCGAGATGGATGCCCGGCCATTGAAGACGGACCTGGACGGCGGGAAATTGAAAAGATATTTTACGAGGATTTCAAATGAGAAACATAGACACGTTGGTAAATGAGTTATTCCGGTACCTGGACCCGGTATCGGTATATTTCCTATCCCATGGTTGTAAGATATACGCGGTGGAACCTGTATTGTATGATACGAGTGGGTATGGTTCTGTGGTTATACATTATATACGGGATAACGATCGTTTTATTAACAACATAACGGTATTTCCGGAGAATTACGTACTCGCAACCACGAGTAGACATGCGCTCGGCAGAATAAAGCGGTACGGGCTACGCGGGAAGACCGCGGGTAAAAATTTGCTTGAGATATTTTATACTATGGATGGTATATCCGCTAAGTTAAAACAAAATCATATAACCCGTTAGCTTAGAGCATAACTAATTTGGAAAAATATATTGTATACTATAATAACTGGAGGCCTATGGCTGTAGACGCATTGATTGGTGCTATAATAAATGGACGAGAGGTGAGTAATTATCTGGATTGTAATCCGTTTGTTACCTGGCTTTTGAGAGGTGATTTGCGGGTATCTGATTCGGTTGTTACGGAGTCTAATAAGGACACCAATCCGAAATGGACGGTTATTATGTATTGTAGGTCCGGGCGTCTCGCATTACAAATTGATTTATTCACCAATAAGGCACATATCTTCCTATGGAATAAGGTACGTATGCTCTTTGATAAGTTCGGTAAGATCAACATAGATTACCTAAATCATAATACCAACATCCTGCATACCTGTTATTTGAAAGATGTATATGAGGGTCGTATGGTCCGTGAGTACCTGGAATATGAAATATCTAAAATGAGGGACTTAAATGTATAGTTATTTAATACACCAGAGCATGCCCGGGTATGTATTTTCCAAAGGATTAAACGGCGATCCGTTGTTATACAGTTTATGTAGAGGTCCTATAGAGATTAGAGATGTTATGGGAAACGATAACTATATGGCTATTATACTCGGACTGCGTACCGGTTGTGCACTGTTGCATATTAATAAATTGACAAATAAGGTAGGTACATTTTTGTATGATAGGTCTAATGTGTTATATACTACGTTTTCACCGGATAATCAACGACACCCGCCATATAGGGATTACGGATTAGGTAAAATACAGGAATTACCTAAACGATATAGGGCAACTAAATTAATAAGGTGGTTAGATGAGTTCTGCGCGTGCTCGACTCGAATTGGACATAAAAGATATGCTCCTCCGGAATGTCTTTAAGAAGATAAAATACCCGGACATATTTACGAAGGACGCAATACCGGATGCAAGTATTACGTGGGCTATGCTAACTGAAAATTATAAACGTAATACAAGTCCTAAGCCGAAGATAGATTGGTTATGGATTGAATTGGGGTTACCGGAGTTATGCGGGTTTAAATTGTCCCATTATATATTATATCCTACCGGGGATGATCAATATTACATGGTAGGTATGGTATTAAATAAACAGAATAAAGTTGTATATGTAAGTGGGAACAATATTAGTTTATACATTTTTGATGTGTCCCGGTATTTAGGCGGTATTAAACTGGCGTTTGCATTCAGAACCGGTTATACGGTAGACGATGTGGATATCGCACATGATGTTATTTGTGGGATCGGAAATTCAAAATTTACACGTCTATGCAGAGGAATTTATAGGGACCTTTATGGAACTTAATATATCGCCTGTGTTGTGTATGTTAATGTATAACGTTTGGCGTGGTGATTATACAGATGCTTATTACTACGACGGATTAGCTTGGAAGATTATATCCAGGCCGTGGAAGTTAAGTTATTATGAAGGTTCCCTGTGTGTAGAATCGTGTTTAACACATCAGAGATATAAATATAAAATAAGTCAAGGAGAATGGAGTGAACTCGTTTCCAAGTACCGTTGGTGAAATATTGTTTGGAACTTGCTTTGAAAGGCCCATATATAACGACCCGGGTAAGTTACCGGGCTGGTCTCGACTTTCAGGTGTATTTGATGTTATTACATCTTATAGACTTAGAAAAATATTTGACCAGTATTATGTGGTGTTTATACCGGACTTAACTAAGGAAGATGACTTGTTATGGAAACCGGAATGCGGATACATTCAAAAAACATCGTATATATCACTCTGGTGTAGTAATTACCGGTTGTGGCTTGGTCCGAATAGATATGCATGCACACCGGATGTGATGCAAGTAGATGTTAGCTTTTGCACTCCATTTAATTGGATATATGATGATAGGATTACCCCAGTTTACTGGGATTGGCTACAGGAAGCAAGGAGGTCTTATGGAAAAAGAGAATGGCGTGCCTATAAAGGCAACACGGGTCTTTTCAAATCCATTACAGGCAAATGATCCCTTTGAAGATCCTACGTTTGATGTTGATTTGTCTGATCATAAATTTGATTACAGTCTTGATGCCTTATGGATTATTTTAGGTGTACCTGACTTGTGTGGGTTTAGACTCGTTGGTGCAAAGTTCCAAAAATGCAGGGATTTTGGTATCAACATACGACGTGATTTTATATGTACTGAACTTATATGTAAGAAAGGCGTTGTGCCTGTATATATCACAGGTGATAATACAAATTTATATATTACCCGCCCGGACATTAGTGATGCCGACTTAGCTAAATTACAGGCAAATAATATAGATATTAAAACGGATTTTTCTGTAAGTATCGCCTGGGTATTTAGAAGCAAATTTAATATAATGTGTCATAGGATTATAAACGATGCATTAAGCAAGGAGGAAAGAAATGAACGAAAATCTGATACTGAATTTATTGATAAGTAGGTTCGGAGAATTATATACGGATAATACATTTGAGAAACATTTAACCGACGCTAAGGCCGGGAAATGTAAAGCTTGGACGGATTATTCGACACACGCTGAATGCGAGAAGGTGCGCAAAGAATTAATTATACAACGTACCTTAAACGATCAAATACCGCAAGTAGAAGAGAAGCTAAATTTATTACTTGGTAATTTATTATTTACCAAGGCAGATACCGACATGAAGATCTTCTTATGCTCGCATTATTTAAAGAAGTTGAAAAAATTTAAGAATAAAAAGAAATTATCATACAAAGATACTTATAAGGTCGATGACTTGTTTAGAGAACAGCCTTCATACGAGGAAGTTAAAAAACATGTAAAGATAGATTTGACTCCCGACATGGTATTAGGTTTTGTTGAAAAATGTTCTGGTAACACCCAGTTTATGGATCAATTATTAAATATAGTAACATTAAGTAAGTTGAATGAAAGAAAATCCTAATGAACGTATGAACGATACATATTACACGGTAACCGGGCTAGAAATAAGTAATTTAATTAGTACTATCTTAACCAGACCTGACGAGCTGTGTGCAGCCAGGTATTTCCTATACCCGGGCTCGGCCCGTGTTTACGTGATGCATGTTTATAATAGAGACAACATTAGTGTTTATGGTGATGCAAATTTGCATATAAACTATTCAGGCTTAATAGAACGATCAATTAAGATACGAGTAACATATCAATTTAATAAAAAATTTAATAGGTCATTGAGTTCGCATATGGGTTGGGAGGTGAGAGGTGGTCCGGGGCTACGAGTTAATGAGACGTTTACTCTGTTAGGGACCTACTCGTTTAATGGTCCTTATAAAGAATTACCTGATGATGTAAAATCTGTTTTTACGGAATGGCTATTAAAATAGGAGGAGTTTTATGGAATGTGTAAGTTGGGTTAAAAAAGATCAAAATGAGTTTGATGATTTATTAAAAGACATATATAAAGATAACAGTTATAAGAAGGCAATTTTACTTACGGTACCGGAATTTATGCGTATGGTTCCTACTGCCGATCCTTTGCTCACAACTTTAATGCGAAGCGCTAACTATTTATATATTGACGTTTTAAGTTCTGGTAAGTTTCGTTATAAAGACGGCACATTTTCAAGTGAGTTTTACGCCGTGGAGGCTACATTATTACACACTAGACGTTTTACGGAAATCAAACCTTACAACCGTATAATGTTCCATATTGATTCCGCAACGGGTCGTGATTCCGGGTCTTTATACATTTCCACCCGGTTTGGTAATCATGCACATGTACACCAACTATGTTTTACAAATTTCTTTATGAAAACATTTTTAGAGGAGCTACTTTCATTTAATAACAAACACAAAATATTTGACTTAGATATCTAAGAGCGTTTCATATAGGTTAATAATTTCTGAAGACATACGTGCAATACAAGCATGTTCCAATTTTTTAGGATAGACCCTATTAATTGTATTTGAGTGCTTAGCTACCTTAACGAAGGAGTTGGCACTCAATTTCATATTATTTGTGTCTACATAAATTAAACCATATGGCGTGCCTTTAATAAGTTCCAAGGCGGTTTTATATAATTCAACGGGTACCGCGTATAAAAACTTATTAGGCATCATAGCATACAATTCTGTGGGCAGTGTTGCTGTTTTATGCAAGGTTGTATCAAGATATGCAGTATGTTTCTCTTCCTTATGCTGGAAGTCATTAATGAGATCGTTTTCCGATATCTTGATCTCAACCTCGATAAATTCTTTATAATCTGATGCAAGTACGTCTGCGATGTACCCACCCCAGATACCCACTTCGGTAGCTGTCATAGGATACTGTCTTTGAAATCTATAATAAGACAGTATGTAGTATTTCATTTCCTCAGTGGTTAGCATATTACTGTTTTAGGCATTTAAGCCCTGTTTCTTCTGTAAATGTGGTTTGTTTGAACGGATTAGGTTCCCCTTCTGTACCAACGTAAACACCTTTGGCAACAAGCTCAAGTTTTGGTGTTGTATAGAAATACGGGTACATTACCTCATTATCTAAGCAAATTTCACCATCAACATCAAGGGGATGTAATCTGCGAGGTAAGGATACAATACCGAGCGCAAGATTTTCCTTATTTTCAAATTGGTGTACAACCCAGAGTCCGGGCTCACCTACAACCAATTTATTAGCTTCTGCAAAGCTTTTGATTGTGGCATCGTCGCAGTTAACTACTATAAAATGTTTACCGGACGGGGTCCCGACTACTGGAATTTTGTTTTTCACTTTGGTAAATATGTTCATTTATTTCTCCTATTAAACACACTACACTATAGTATACAATATAATTGGCAAAAAATACACTTTCTCTCTATACAGGTTAACATTTGGGTACTTGATAGACAGGCAGAGAGGGCTTTATGGTAAGCGAGATTGTATACAGCAAAACAGTGAAAATGTTAAGTAAAGACATGGATAATTTCATTCAACTTTTAAGCATGAATGAAGTAGAGGCTTCACTCTCTAATGAAAAAGCTGACAAATACAAAATTTTAATTATTAAAGATCCAAAGGAATAAAATGGCCGCAACACACATGAAGGTCAAGAACGTTATTCTCTTTAAACGTTATGTGACTCATCTACTCTTTCATAAAAAGCTACTTACCGTTATATATAGAGGCGGTAACAGAGCTCATTTTATTTTAGATAGTGAACCGACCGAACAGGAAGTTGCAGCTTATTTAGCCGAATTGGAGGACCGGGAATGAGTGTATCAACATCGATTCAGATAGAAACTTATATAGTGCCCGGTCGTATTATTCAGTCTTTATACTATGTGCCTGGTTCCAAGACTATACGCATCACTTACCTTAATAACGAGGTACGTGTATTACATCTTTCAACTGAGTACACCCCTCAAGAATTGGATGCGTTATTAGACAGGCTCTTAACAGAAATACAAGTAATACAAGAATACGGATGCTATCCACAAACTGCATCTGCATGTGATTTAGGATTCACACAAACGTAAATTTCCCTTAAAATATTGTATACTATATTGTACATATCTAGAGGGGAATCATGTTGGATGAAAAGTTAAAATTGTTGCACGCGCTTGGTATTCAAGCGAGGGAGATTATAGGCTCAGAAGAGAACGAGCCCAGGACGGTGTACCGAATAGCACCAGATGGAACAGGCGTAATATCGTTTTATTCATCATGTTTTTCATTTATTGATAACAACTCGCGCTGTGTTGTTTTTACCGCAGACGAGATAGACAATTACATAAATAAAGCTGCCGATGAGGTAAAGCTGTTAAGGAATGTGTCCGGGCATGTTGGGGCAGTCCCTAAACCATTTAAGGACAAACCAAACATAATTCCGGTCGTGGTGTTTACAAAAACATGCAAGCGTATTTACAAAGTACACTTGTGTAAAGAACACCAGAAGATGACTTTGAACTATAACCCGCACTGCAAGTGCTATGTTACCTGGGAAGACATTGGAGAAGAAGATGGAAGAGAATAAATTAAGTGTAGTATCAAAAGACCTAGTAGAGAATTATTTAAAGCAAAACGATTGGCGTGTTAACGAAAACGCAAACATGGCCTATTCACTCCAAGGTTTAAACAATTACATAAGAGAAGAAATAACTAAATATTACTGGATGAATTATATTTATCCAAAAGAAGTAGCAGAAGCACACGTAGATGGCAGGTTCCATTTACACGATTCCGGGTCATTGTCCGGATACTGTATGGGCCTGGATTTAGAAGATTTATTAGAAGTTGGTTTTTATGCGGGACAAGGGAAGGTTCGTTCCTCCGCGCCTAAACATTTAAGATCTGCCTTAGGGCAATTAGTCAATTTAATGTACAGCGCATCTGGCGAGTTTGCCGGAGCTTGTGCCGTATCAAATTTAGATACACTTATGGCACCATTTATTTATTACGATAAACTTGATAAAGAAGGTGTCATGCAAGTTATACAAGAGTTCATTTATAATATGAACGTTCCGACAAGGGTCGGATTCCAAAGTGTATTTAGCAACGTTACGTTAGATTTTACAGTACCTAAACATATGGCTGACAAACGTGTTTTAATTGGAGGTCAGCGTTTAGATAAAACATATAAAGAGTTCCAAAAGGAAATGGACTTATTCAATGAGTGTTTCTTTGAAGTCATGAACTCTGGTGATGCCGACGGTCGTATTTTTTCATTCCCGATTCCGACGGTAAATATCACAAAAACATTTGATTGGGAAAACCCGAGATATAAAGCCTTGTGGGATAATACAGCAAAATATGGTCAATCATATTTTTGTAACTATGTATCTTCCGATATGGATCCGGCCGATGCGATGAGTATGTGCTGCCGGTTACGTATTGACAAGAGGGAATTAAAACACAAAGGCGGGTTGTTTGGTGCAAACCCGTTAACAGGTTCTGTTTCTGTATGCACAATTAATTTTCCGAGGCTTGGATATCTTCATAAAAACGATGAAGCTGGGTTCTTTAAGGAATTAGACGAAGTTTTACAGCTTGCAAAAATTGCACTTGAAACACGTCGTAAATATGTAGAAGAACATACAGCAAATGGTTTGTACCCGATCTTAAAATACTATTTACGCAAAACCTATGCAAGGTTTAAAGAGTACTGGACCAATCACTTTAGTACCATTGGTACATTGGGTATGAACGAATGCTTACTAAACATGTTTGGTTATGGTATCGGTGATCCTAGAGGTCAAGCTTTTGCAATTAAGGTTATGAACCACTTGCGTGATAAAGCAGTGGAATTTCAAGTAGAGACCGGGCATCAATATAATATTGAACAAGCTCCGGCGGAATCAACAAGTTATCGTCTTGCAAAGATAGATAAGAAGAAATACCCGGACATTATTGTCGCCGATAATGAAACTGTTGAAAAGGAAGGAGCAGCCCCGTTTTACACTAACTCAACACAATTACCGGTTAACTATACAGATGATGTGTTTGAACTTTTAGATAATCAATCTGATATAAATGCGTTGTATACCGGTGGTTCTGTACAACACCTCTACTTAGGTGAAAAAGTTAAAGACATTAATGTCATGAAAGATTTTATTAAGACAGCGTTCGAGCAATATTCAATACCATATATTTCAATTACACCGACGTTCAGCATATGTCCGGTACATGGTTACCTTACAGGTGAACATAAATATTGCCCGCATTGTAAAACTGAAGAATTACATAAAATTAATTTAGAAGAAGAACGTTTGAAGGCGTTATTAGATGCCGATGCAGACGTAGGAGATAAGCATGATTAAGCCTATTGGTAAAAGGGTTTTAATTAAACCTAGTGAAGCACAAGTTAAGACAGCAGTCGGCGTGTATATTCCTGAAGGGGAAGTTATGCGTCCTATGCAAGGTCAAGTTGTTGACTTTGGCGCGGACTTAGCCGGGTCCGGACTTAATATCGGCACCGTTGTATATTATCCCAGATATACAGGGGCAGAAGTAGAAATTGATGGGGTTAAATATATTATAATTGAATATACCGATCTTCTCGGGTATGATATTTAGGAGTATGAAATGAGTGAATTAGAAAGAAAACACATCGTCGATGCAATTGCTGCATTGGAAGCAAAAAAAGAATCTTGCAAAGGCAGCGAATGCGAAGTTTACACACGTGTCGTAGGTTTTATTAGACCGGTAAAACAATTTAACAAAGGTAAAAAAGAGGAGTTTGCAATGCGCAAGATGTTTACTTTGAAACCTTGCGGCTGCAATAAATAATTATGATTAACATAGAGTTTAAGAAGATAAGAGAAGTAAAAACACCAAGCAAAGCATATCTGACAGATGCAGGGTTTGATCTTTACATCCCGAAATTTACACCTGAGTTTTTAAGTGCAATTACTTACGTAAACAGACCCGAAGTCATCAAGTCTGCGGATTTACATAAGCTCTATACCGTTTATGATAATAAAAAATCTTTGACCATTGCGCCCGGCGAGAGTGTATTAATCCCGTCCGGGCTCAAGGTCGCCGTACCACAAGGATACGCGTTGGTTGTAGCAAACAAATCAGGTGTCGCATCTAAACGCAGCTTATTGTACGGAGCACATGTAATTGACAGTTCATTCCGTGGCGAAGTTTTAATAAACTTGCATAATGTTGGTGTTACGGATCAGACATTGACCGAAGACATGAAGATTGTGCAAGTTTTGTTACTACCCGTTCCAGAGGCCTCGTTTGTAGAGTGTAATCTATTTACCGATGAGACAACTGAACGCGGCGCTGGTGGTTTTGGTAGTACTGACTCCAAATAAACGAGCGTGTTGCTCAAAAAGGTAGGGATGAAACAAGTAGTACAAAAGGTCTCTTGTTTGATACACCTCGCCGTAGAAGAAATGATAAAACTAAAAGAAAGCGAGTTGAGATCAAGAGGGATCATAAAATAAGGAACGCTGTAAGATTAGTTGTCTGGGGCAAAACCCAGCAACTGATCCCAAAGCAGAGGAGTACACAGTGAAGATTTATAATATTATCAAATGCTCATTTTTAGATTACCCAGGCTTAATAGCCGCGGTAGTTTTTTTACGGGGGTGTAATTTCAAATGTGGTTATTGTCACAATGCTCATATAATTCCTTTAGAAGGAGATACCTATACCAACGAGGAAGACGTCTTAAAATTCTTAATAAAACGAAAAAAAGTTTTACAAGGTGTAGTTATCACCGGAGGCGAACCCACAGTTCAAGATACGGAGCTTATTCCGTTGTTACAAAAGATACGTGCAATAGGTTCTTATAAAATTAAGCTGGATACAAACGGTTACCGCCCGGACTTATTGAAGAAGATTTTGGATCTTAAGCTTGTTGACTTCGTGGCTATGGATATTAAGGCTAATAAGGAAAAATACGAAAAGATAGTTCAAGTTCCTTGTAATATGGCCAAGATTCAGAAATCAATTGATTTAATTAAAGCATCAGGACTTCCGCATCAATTCCGTACAACTTATGATAAACGTATACTAACTGACTCAGATATTATGAAAATACGGAATTGGATTGATGATAATGAAAACTATATAGTACAGGAATGTATATTAAGGGACATAAATGGAAGACCACGTTAAACCAAATTTAGATATACTTATACTGGGTATAGTTACAAGCCCGGACGCACAAGCGTGTGCCCGGGTTTTGTCTAGATATTCGGATTTAACACTTTTCACCAGTCCGGTACCAAATATATGTCCGGACCTTGTAATACTTGCTACTGGAGACTTATACAGCAATATTTCTGCCATGAAGAATTATAAGGACAGTAATTTCCTAGCTATTCAGTACCCTATGACTAAGGCGGCTATAGGGTCTTACATTATGTGTGGCGTTACTACAATTGTTGAACCGGTGTGTACCAAAGATGAACTATATACATTGGTCTGTAATGCGGCCGCCGCAAGCGGTAATCTATCACGCAGGAAACTTACCAATTTAATAAATGAAGATTATTTTATAAATGATGATACCACACTCACGTTTAAGGAAGCAGCCTATTTAGGTGCTATCGTGCGTGGGTATAAAGAGAAAGAGATCGCAAGTCTATTCGATACAAGTATAAAGGATGTGCGCATCTTATCTTACAGAGGCTTGAAGAAATTAGGGATTAAGAAGTCCGAGTTTAAGACTACTACCAATATACGAATATTTGGCAGTATAGAGCCCGGGCCTAAATACAAACAGTACATAATCCCTAAGGGAAGGTTGCACCGGTCCGGGTTCTTTACGATACCTCGGTTCCTAGAGGAAAGTTAACACATGCGTACCAATTGGAGTGGTATTATATAGGAGAAATTGATGTTTAACTGGTTTTTTAATATTGTAAAGCAAGCAGCTAAAAAACAAAAGACTAATAAGGAACAAACACAAGATACTGAGAAATCAGGTAAGCATGAAGGTAAACTCGCTGTAAACATAGTACCCGAAGCATTAGATAAGTATTTTAATGCTGTTAGCAATAAGGAATCTTTATACGAACCGGCCATGCCTGGGTTTGACTTACTTACCCGTAAAGATATTGCAGACTCTGCTATTGAATTAGATAATAACCCTTTAGCTTTAAACCGCCCAGACTACTCAACACTCAGATTAACATTATCAAATATTTATGGAGAAAACAACACTGAGGAAATCGAGTCTCAGCTACTGTTTGCCGTCCGTGCTGCCTTGTATGATTATATTGGTAGAACCGCTTACGAGGATATTATTAAGTCCAGTTTAACAAAAGAGTTAGGGGAGAAAGAAGCAAATAAGATTTTTGGTACACAAAAGAAATCACTTGAAGACTTAAGTGACAGAGTTAATATTGCTACAAAAGACAGTGACAAACCAGTTTTAAGCGAAATACAAAAGACATTAAATGATGCAGTTCAACTAAATAAGTCTTATGATACTAATGAGCTAACCGCGCACGACCTCTTATTAAAAGATCCAAAACTACCTGCAAAATTAGCAGAAAAGATCACAACAGATAATCCGAAAGTTAATGAATATAACAATGCTAAAAATAAATTACAACACATGTTTATTGAACTTTTTAATGGTAAACATGTAAAGGGATATGACGAAGAAGATGTAGCTTTGGTAAATATTGCAACTGATGCAGTTAACAATCTTGTTGAAAAAGCCAACGATCCTGTATATGATAAACTTAATGAATTAAAGCTTTCATTAGGCGAAGTGATGTTAAAAGCCTTTAAAGCTGCAAGTTCAGACAAAGCATTTTTAACGATAAACAATTTAATCAAAGACGTAGTTAATAATAAAGACGAAAGCACTTTATCAGACGTTGTAAAACAATATACACATTCAGATTCAGAAGACGAAGCAAATATGGAAGACAACGAGTTCTATGGTGAAGATGATACTTTAGACTTAGCAGAAAACAAAGTTGAGCCTGGTATTAGTACAGGTGAAGCCCGTGAAAAAATTAAAGAAGCTTTACTCACTAAAAAAGATAATCAATATATTATTGGTAATCCTATTTTACGTATGGCGTTGTATTTATATTTAACCAAAAATAATACAGGCTATACGTTTAAAGGTGATGCCAGTTCTGTGGAAGCCGATTCTCTTACCGACGAAGAAATAGATAAAATCATAAATAAAGTTGAACCTTATTTAGGGGAGACGTACGCAAACGAGCTTAAGAAGTATAAACAAAACAGATCAGAATTTGCAAATATTTATAATAATACAAAAATAAATAGCAATAAGTTTAATCCTATTTTTAATAAACATATTAAAGAAGCTGAAGCTGGTAAAAAT
>Ga0310696_10002763_pt1 | contig 22700 bp, 17 predicted proteins | sample AusTroGonzalo_MG_4_FD_203885 | JGI IMG/M metagenome (GOLD analysis project Ga0310696, IMG submission 203885) | Bovine rumen microbial communities from tropical cattle in Woodstock, Queensland, Australia - Gonzalo_02 (v2) (version 2) | ecosystem: Host-associated > Mammals > Digestive system >...
GTCACCTTCAAAAAAGCGAAGGATCACGGCATCATAGTTGTTTTCGATAGCATCACAAGCATCAAGGTTAACGCAGCCTTCATTCATGAATTGCTTCATCTTCTCAAGTGAAGGACGGATATATTCGCCGGCTGACGGATCGAGTGAATTGAGATTCTTGACTGCCTCTGCATCCTGCGCCACAGTTCCGCAGAAGTACGGATAGATCGACAAAGTAAAGAGCGATGTTGTCTCTTCACAAGAGAAGCCCATCAGCGGATTCTCATAACCCTTCTCGCGGAACGCATTGCAGACCTCCACCAGTTCCGTATAAGTTGTGGGAACCTTCAATCCTTCTTTCTCGAAAAGGTCATTGTTAACGAGCATTCCATATGTGTTCGAGAATACAGGCACCATAGGAAGTGAGCCGTCTTCTGTATTCAGAAGAATGTTGCCTCTGATACAGTCAAGATCAAGCCCCAATGCAGGATCAGACAGATCCTCTGCATGTTCAATGGAAGAACTGTACTGATCGCGGCCGTACATCCAGGAATAATTCACATAGATGTCAGGGGCATCGTTTCCGTTCAAGACCGTGCCGATCATGTTGTTATAGTCGTCTATCTTCGTGTACGTCAGTTCAACATTAGGATAGTATTCGTTGAAGCGGTCGAACTCGGCCTCCAGAGCCTCAAAATTATCGTAACCGCCGACTATGCTGATCTGACCGCTTATTGACGTATCAAAAGACGGTTTGAAGCCTTCCTCAGCTGAAGGATCCTTTTTTATTGAACCACACGAAGCAAGTTCTAAGACCATCAGCGCAGATAAGAATATACACAATGCTTTTTTCATGATTGTTTCCTTCCTTCTCTGATCCTTCGGATCTCCTTAATTACTAATTTGATGTCTATGGGTTTTGCAACATGTCCGTTCATTCCCGCATTAAGGCATTCTGAGACGTTCTCGGAGAATGCATCAGCCGTTACGGCAATGATCGGAATAGATGACGCCCAATTATCTGACAGTTTACGGATTGCCCTGGTTGCATCGATACCGTTCATCTCAGGCATCTGTACATCCATGAAGATCATCTCATAACTGCCTTCCTCTGCTGCACTTACCATATCAACGCAGACACGTCCGTTTTCCGCACGATCAGCAGTGATTCCAAACATCTCAAGCATGGCAGATATGATCTCCCAGTTGATGTCGTTATCTTCAGCTACCAGGATCTTCATGCCCTGCAGATCGGAGTAATCGTCTTCAGGCTCAATGGATCTGGATTCTTTTCCGATAAGAGTATTGATCTTGTCATAGAGCGTGGAACGGAAAAGAGGCTTGCTGACGAACCCGTTCGCACCGGCTTCTTTTGCTTTCTCCTCAATATCCGACCAGTCATAAGCGGAAATAAGTAAGATCGGGACCTTATTATCTATCTCAGAGCGGATTCGGCTGATAGTCGCAATGCCGTCGATATCAGGCATCTTCCAGTCAACGATGATGACATCGTAATCTTTTCCTGAGAGATGTCTGTGTTCGATCATGCCGAGCGCTTCCAATCCGCTTCTCGCCTGATCAGTTGAGGCTCCCAACGATTCCAGTGTGTCTACAGCCGTCGTAAGCATGACCTCATCGTCATCAACGATCAAAACATCAACAGGATCGAGCTGCATATCTTCACGCTGCCTCTCGGCAACAGGAATATCCAATACAACAGTAAACTTTGTTCCCTTGCCCTGCTCGCTCTGGCAGTCGATCGTACCGCCCATCAGTTCGACCATCTGCTTCGTAATGGCCAGACCAAGACCTGTTCCCTGAATGCTGTTAACACGGCTGTCCACCTGACGCGAGAACGGCTGATACATAGACTCGATGAATTCCGGACTCATGCCGATTCCCGTATCAGCTACGACATAGACCAGACGAACACAGTCTGATTTGGGGCTCTCTTCCTCGTTCATATCAACACTTATCTTCCCGCCGGGCTCCGTGTACTTGATGGCGTTGGAGAGAATATTTATATAGATCTGATTCAATCGGAGCTGGTCTGCATACAGGTATTCCTTCTCCATCCTGTTGATATGGAAACTGAATTCAAGATTCTTCTCCTTGATCATCGGCTGAGAGATGTTTACGAGGTTCTCAACAGTCTCGACAATGGAGAATGTCAGCGGACTGAGCTTGAGCTTGCCGCTCTCCACCTTCGAAATATCCAGAATGTCGTTGATCAGTGTCAGCAGATGGTTGCCTGCAAGACTTATCTTACGAAGGCTCTCCTCCGTAGATTCCACATCTCCGAGATTCTTCTCGGCTATTGCCGTAAGTCCTATGATCGCGTTCATAGGAGTTCTTATGTCGTGGGACATAGTTGAGAGGAAATCGGTCTTTGCTTTATTAGCTGCTTCCGCTTCCCTTGCCGTGATCTGAAGCCTCTTATTAAGGAAAAGCACATCTAACATGTCAAATATGAACAGCATCAGAAGGCCCGCGGAGACGACACCGAACAGGACCCAGTTTTCCTTCTCAACATTAAGATCATTCGCAGGCACGTATCCCAACATTGTCCAACCTGAGGTGGCATCTACGGGTGTAAAGGCCAGAATGCACTCTTCTCCATGAGAATTAAGTATTGAGACAGAACCCGTCGTCGATGTGATCCTGTCAAACAATTCATTAGCCGAATCGATGTCAGACGAATTATATGATTTGTAGAACTCAAAGAAGTTGGAATTCTTAAAACTGGGACCCTTGATAATGTAATCGCCGTCAGCGTCGATCATTGACAACTCGGCGTTCACGAGTTCTGACTCAGGGAAGACCCATTTCTGTTCAAGTTCCGAGATGGGGATTATTCGCATCAGGACTGCATCTCTTATAGCTCCGCTCTCATTATCAGACAGTGTGATCTTGTTACAGAAAGCCAGAGATTGCTCACCGTTCAAGGGATTGGTATAAGCACGGGTGATCTTGATCGAATCTCCGATCGAATCATCCAGATTCATGTTATCGAAAATGTTTATACGTTCGTATGAGACTTCATAGTCATCTGCCGTGCCCTGTTTGGGACGGGTGGAAAGGCCCGTATGTGTGTCAAGGTAAATAAGATGAGCCGAAGTGTTCTCAAGAACATGAGAGGAGCGGATATATTCGGCTGCTTCTTCCATCGTCATGGACTGGTTATTGATATAGCGCGCCCATACATCGCAGATCCTCTGTTCGCCTTCCAGATAATTCTGAGTAACCTGCTCCATGGTGACCGTAGTGGTCTCAAAGTGCTCAATCTGTCTCTGGTAAGAATCCCTGTTAGCAAACCTCGAGTAGAAGACCACGAAGCTTAGTATCGCGGCTATGATGATTACGTTAACGATGATAATAAAGATTCTTCTCATATACTGATTATTATTTAAGCCTTCAGATACAGATATTATATCAGGCTTAATTAAAAATCAGATATTTTTTACAAAAAGAATTATTCAATCACAGCTTCTTAAGTTCTTCGTAAAAGCTCCTGATATCACAGGATGCATCACCCTGAAGTCTTCTGCCGATCCTGTTGTAGACAAAAGCATTTGTTCCTTTGATGTTTACGCCGTAACCGATATTGGAACTGATGAATCCGCCTCCGATATTCTTCCATATGACGACGCTCAAATATCCGGATGCCTTCTTCATGATGTCGCTGCCTGCTTCAGGCGGGATCTTCTTCGTAAGGATTGCCTGGCTGAGTGCAGCGATAATCTGATCTAATGTGGGAATCGCGGTCTCTTCAAAATCAAGGTCAATATTGAATATCTGCTTTACCATGGCAAGGAAATCCAGCGCATATCCGAGCTGCATAAACTCGCCGTTTGCAAGTTCCGGCTGGCCTCCTGCAATCTTCTTTGCGAGGTCGTCATAATAAGCGGTGAGCTCATCTACGGACTTGCTGTAATCGATCTTACAAGGCTCGGCAGGGCTTACCTTCAATTCAAAATCAGCCATTTTCTATTCCTTCTTTCTTTTCTCTCTTTTTCCTTCGCTGTTCTCTATTATTTGCCTCCGAAGCAAAGAGTTCAACAGCTGCATCCGTTAATCCTTCGGGCCAGACGCGCTGGGGCTCGGGAAGATCTGCCCAAGGACAGAGAGTTTTGTAATCGTCATCCAGAACAACCGTATAAGGAGGACCACAGCGGTCATCAATATCCATATACAGTTTTCTGCCTTTATCGTGGATCAGACAGTACTTATCTTCGTCAGACAATTCATCAGTCTTCAACGATTCAAATACTTCTTCCGTGATCTCAAAAAGCTTGGTTGCTCCCGTCACACTGGTCTTTGCCGTATAAAGATTTCTCTCTTCATCAAAACAAGCTTTCCAGCATAAACCTTCAATAAACTTCATAACGGCAATCCATCCTCTTTTATTATGTTTCCATTATATCAATATTGAGATACGGCACCCCGGAAATCGAAGGCAAAAATCAAATAATATTGGAATATATTCAAAAAAGCGGCCGTTTCCGCTATCATATGAGAAGTAGATTATGGATAGGGGATAAAGATATGGAAATCATGAAAATTGCCGAGAACTTAAAGAAACTGAGAGAAGATCACGCTCTCACCCAGGAGGCTTTGGCAGAGTCTTTGGGCATATCAGCAATCGCAGTTTATATGTGGGAAGCAGGCCGCCTGCCCCTGGAGTATAAAACGTTGGAAGCGATCGCTGCTTTTTTCGGCACCCCCGTTGAGACCATAACAGGTGACCCTTCAGCAAAAAAATCCAAGTCTAATGCTGAACAGGTATCATTCAAGTGCAAGATATGCGGCGGAGACCTGGACTATAACTATCTCTCCTGCACTTGCAGGTGTGCCAACTGCGGAAACAAGTGGGCTATTGCCGAACTGTATCCTAAATATGCTCATGCGATCCGTACCATTAACAAAGCTTCCGAGATCCTGGAAAGCAAGACTGAGCTCGCCGCAGCTGATGAAGCAAAACTTCTGTTCAGCCAGGCCATAACCGAGTGCTCCAAGTATACTGATGCAGTTTCTGCTGAGCTCATTAAGATCTGCAAAGAGGGACAGGCAAAGACCAAGCAGTTGGAGATCTACTGCAGGGGGAAGTATTTCTTCGATCACAAGTCTTACAAGAGTGCCTTGAAGGAACTCGAGAAAGTCAGCGGCTTCAAAGATGCTGATGAGATGATCAAACGCTGCAAGAGAAAGCCTTGAACATTAGGCAGTTGCCAGAGTGCAACTGAACTTATTCCTATCATAAGGCGCTTTCCCGCCGCTGCTTAATAATATGACCTGATATCCGCATTGCAAGCCGGGCAGTGTTCCAGAGGCGCTTGTGAATTCAGCGGACTGCCGCAGTAAGGACAGCTCTCAGGACCAGTGACGCTTTGTGCGCTGACGGCAGGATCAGGTATCGTTATATTACCTGCAAAAGAACCTGCCATGCCAAAACCTGCTATTCCGCCGACGGCTCCTGCGGGATTCGCGCCTGCAGCCTTCATGGCGTCTGTAACTCCTAATGCAATCAGAGCTTTAAGAGCGTTAGGATCGTCAGCAAATAGCTTTGCCGAATCGAACTGTTCGACACGGGCTCTTGAAGCCGCATCGAGTGTCAGGTCTGTAAGTGCAATCGACTCAACTATCATGCCGCGCTTCTCGAACCAAACTTTTGACACTGCTTCATTGACAGCATCTTTCAGCTTGCTCTTGTTCGAGATAAGCACAGGGAACGGGATCTTGTCACGGGTAGCACAGAGATTGAGTGCTTCCTCCATGTGATCCTGAACTTCCAAGAACGGCTGTTTGGGTTTATAAGGGGAACCCATGTAATCGTACACGGTAGTTTCCTTGCCGGTGCACCTGAAGAATTTGGTCGGGTCAACGATCCTGAACGAGAATGTGATCCTGAACTTGAAGTAGAGGTTCCCATAAAACGGATCGGGGTAAGGGACATTAAGATATTCGTTGCAGGTCTGATCCAATATCTCAAGGCCGTTGACGAAGTAGATCCTCTGACTCTTGGTAACTTCACCTGCGAATCTGAATCGGTCAAAAGCATCTCCGATAGCGCTCTTAACGCCGCCTGACAGAACGGATCCTGAAGATGAGTTCTCCCAAGTGTAGAGACCCGGAGTGGTAACGCAGTCGACAACTTGGCCGTTATCGATCATGAGTGCGTAAGTTCCTTCGGGAACGAGTATCTTGGATCCGGCAGAGATGATCTCACTATTGCCCTGGTTGCGGCCGTTTGCATTCTGGCGGTAACCGCGCTTTACGAGGAGATTCTGGCCAAGTGAATCAGTTCTGAACGACTCAAGGAACTGGTCATTGAGTTCAGAGTTGATTGAATCTGAAAGTGTGCCTGCGATGTTACTGATAAATCCCATATTCTCTATTCCCTGATATTGTCTATTAAGGTCAAGTATAAGATTGGTGCTGTGTTTTGTCTATAAATGCCATTTGGCAGGCTTGGAAGCCGCCAATCTGATATAATTATATGAGGGATAGATTAATAAACAGAGGCTAATTGTGAGTAAAAGCAAGATTACAAAGATAGGCATCTATCATTACATCAGACTGTTCATCAGAATAGTCATTTTTCTTATTCTGCTCTATCACTATATCTTCCATAAGATAATAGACGGCATCGATATCTTTGAAGCTCCGAATATCAAAGAGATCGCAATACTCGTTGTCTTCATTATGTTCATCATTGAGATGGTATTCCGCTTCTTCCCTAATCCGCTCGAGAGCCCGGGATGCCAGAAGCAGTTCAAGAGGAATTACATTAAGACCGGCAAAACAAATATCGTGATTGAAGACAACAACGGTGTTGTGCTCGTGGCACTCCTGTGGATCGGCCTGAACGCGGTTTTCGGAATGCTTCATTCATTTGATATTTTCGATGACGGCATAATGATATTGATAGCTTCGTTCTACTCGATATGCGATCTGATCTGCATACTGTTCTTCTGCCCGTTCCAAAGCTGGATCTTACATAATAAGTGCTGCGCCACTTGCAGGATCTACAACTGGGATTATGCCATGATGTTTACGCCTCTGTTCTTCATCAAGAGATGGTACGGCTGGGTGCTTCTCGGCACGGCATTTATATTGGCACTCAGATGGGAGCTGACATTCTATCGTTCCCCTGAAAGATTCTCGGAAGAGACCAACGGTTATCTTGGCTGCGCAAACTGTCAGGAAAAGCTCTGCACGCATAAAAAGCAGCTGATAAGCCTTCGAAAGAAACTTACCAAGATCAAGCAGAAGAAGATCAAGGACTTAGAGCTGTAATTTACGAGAACTTGATGAGTAAGATCATCAATACCACCGAAGCGGCAAACGATAAAAGCGTACCTGCCAGAGGGCCTGATAAAGTATTGCTCATGCCTCCGAAAACAGCACTCGGAATATCAGGATTTATCTTGATCTTAGTCTTAGAACCCACCGGTATATTGCCGTCTGTGCCTTCCATCATGATGTCATAGAAAGCCTGATACTTCTCACCTTCGTAATAGTACTCAAATACCGGGGAATAAGTGGGGTTTTCCTGGTTAAGGGTATCACCCGTATTAAGCACATAATAAGTCCTCACATAACCGATGCATGTAGCATCTATCTGCTTGGTATAAACATTCTTCGGAGCCTTAAAATATCCGATCAGTTTAACCAGCATGGCAAGGAATACTACGACAGATATCTCGCAGAACAGCGCGATCGCGTATAACGTCATATTCTCCTTGGGATAAATAAGGCTGACCACAAAAAGACCTATTCCTCCGAGGAAAGAGATCACGCCTCCGATACGCTGGAAAAGAACGCTCTCGGCAAAGCCTGCTGCTTTATTATTCTTCGGCGTTACGATCATGAGTATGCCGACAAAAAGCATCAGAGCGCCGATGAACCAGGGAATCAGGTCATATCTTTTGACCGGAATGCAAAGAACAGCAGCTACGATACATGCGATAAAAGCGAAGCTGCAGACGAATCCGGCTATCGTCTTGCCGGTGCTCGTGTTGCCGTCGGCATCCTTCATCATATTACTGGCCCATGTGCCCGGGTGATCTAAACTGTCTTGCTGATAAGCCTTGAAATTATCATAACTTGCCTGTTTCTCAGCTTCGTCAGGAACCATTACCGTACTGAAATAATATTGCTTGTCTTCCGGATCGTATCTCATAATAAATTCCCCTATTCCGTTATTCCCAAAACGATCTTCCTATAACAGTATATCAAAAAGAGCTGTTAAGATTACCCTTCCATAGCAAGCTCAACCAGTCTGTTCAGATGTATCTCAACTGAATCCAGACAGTACACGGGGCAATTGTCTTTATTAAGCAGCAACGGCAGTTCTGTGCATCCTAAGATAACTGCTTCGATACCGTCCTCGCGCTTCATCCTCTCAATTATCTTAACGAATTCAGCTAATGTGCTCTTCTTTACAATGCCCACCTCAAGTTCTTCCAGGATGCGCTTTGCGATCAATTCGCGCTCATCCTTTTTGGGAACGACCACATTGATTCCGGCTGCTGCTAAATCCTTTTTCATGTAATCCTGTTCCATTGTAAAAATGGTTCCAAGAAGGCCTACACTCTTAAATCCCAGAGATGCTGCTTCATCACTTACGGCCTTGGGTATGCTAAGCATCTCGATACCGGTCTTCTCTGCGATCTGATCGTAAACAATATGCATTGTTACCGCAGTAAGAGCGATTATCTCCGCCCCGCCTGACTTCAGGCACTCTGCCTTCTTGGCAAGGTAATCTGCAAGTTCCGGATAACGTTCTTCACAGACATAATTCCAAGCTCTTCTGAAATCCACACTCTCGATTGCGATATCCGGCATAGCTGCGCCATTTGTCAGGGCATCAATTCTGCTGTTGAGCTCTTTATAGTACATTAACGTCGACTCAGGTCCCGTGCCGCCAACTAATCCTATTTTTTTCATAATGTCCCCCATAAATAACGTGTAGTGTTCTATGCGACGGATTAATTATAGCATTAGCCCGCTGTGCTAAAATATCAAGACACATGTGTCTTATCCGCAAAAACACGGCATCTCTCACTCTCTGTCGTGTTTTTCGAAGATACTCGATGCTACCATTCAGTCGAAAGGGGGACCTATGGACCAGATCAAGATCGGGAGTCTCTTAAAGGAACTCAGAAAAGAACACAACCTGTCTCAGGAACAGCTGGCTGACAAATTCAATGTCTCATCCAGATCAGTTTCCAGATGGGAGAATGGTAACACTATGCCGGACATCAGCATGATGATCGAACTGGCAGACTTTTACGACATCGACATCCGCGAACTTCTAAGCGGAGAAAGGAAGAGTGAGAAAATGGACGAAGACCTTAAAGAAACATTGGTAATGGTAGCTGACTATACCGAAGAAGACAAAAACAAGATACTTAACAAAGTTTATTTCTACGGACTCGCAGGAACCGTGTTCTCGTTTTTTACGTTGATCGCATTCTATGCAATGCCGTTCATCGATTTGGGAACAGATATAGTTAACCTGGCCATATTGATAACCGGAGTATTTGCATTCTTAACCCTCATAGCAGGAATCCAGTTAAGGGGCAAGATGAGCAAAAAGAGACTTAAGCTCCTCCTATGGATCACAGTACCGATAATCATCCTTGTATTATTGGCATTCATTACATTCATGGTATTCCTGCTTCCTACCATAATTATGGGCGGAACGATAATATGACAAACCGCAAAATGGGGATATTGATAACAGTTATTTGTGTAGTGATCAGCCTGCTGCCTGTTGCAGCGGGCTTGATCTTATATAGCAGACTGCCCGAGCAGCTCCCTCTCTTCTATACTTTTGAAGGCGAGGTCAATATGTATGCCGGCAAGATGGTCTGCATAACGCTGCTGCCTGCAATATGCGCAGTTATCACCATCATTCTTGCAATAGCACTCCGGTCATTTATCAAGAAATCCGCAGGCTTCTACTTAACGGTACTAATGACGGCACCCATCTTCTCATGCTCGTTGCAGGCAATGACGCTGGCCGGTACATTCGGTCTTACCGTAACTGATATGACCATAACGATGATCCTTGTCGGAGTCCTGTTCTATCTGCTCGGCGCGATAGTACCTGCCGTCGGTCCGAACTCACTTATGGGCGCAAGATTTCCCTGGATAATGGATGATGATGAAGCATGGTATAAGACCCAGGTCTTCACAGGAAGATTCATGATCGTATCGGGCATTATATTTATCATTGATGCATTCGCAGACATCGGCGGAATGACCGGTGACATAGTGCTGATCCTGGGCGCAGTTATCCTTCTGGTAATCGCTTCGGGAATCTATTCGTACGCTGTTGCAAACCGCTAAGATTTATTTCTTCTTGATCTGATCGTAATCCCAGATAAGTTCTTCCATAGTCTGATACAGGCGGTCAGGTTCAACAGGCTTGGACAGATGTGCATTCATTCCTACCTGCAACGATCTCTGTACGTCTTCATCGAAAGCATTGGCGGTCATGGCGATGATCGGGATAGTCTTCGCGTCATTCCTGTCGAGAGCACGGATGGCTTCTGTCGCAGCCAAGCCGTCCATCTCAGGCATACGCACATCCATCAGGATAGCATCGTAGTAACCGTCTGCGCTCTTCTCAAACTTCTCGAGAGCAATCTTACCGTTCTCTGCATGATCGATCTCAGATCCGCGCACCATCAATATCTGTTCCATAATCTCAGCATTGATCTCAACATCTTCTGCCATAAGGATGTGTCTGCCGTTCAGATCGGCGCGGCTCTTCTCCTTATAAAGGCTCATGCTGTTCTTACGTGCGATACGTTCAAACTCGTCGATTACGTTCGAAGCAAACAAGGGCTTGGCAAGGAAGCTGTCTACACCTGCATGAAGGGCCTCTTCCATGATCTCATCCCAGTTGAATGAAGTTAAGATGATGACCGTTGTCTCTTTTGCATAACGCTGGCGGATCTGACGGGCAACATCGATGCCGTCCATCTCAGGCATCTTCCAGTCGAGAAGAACGAGATTATACGGTTCGTGTTTTGCATGGTGGACTTCGAGCATGTTAAGAGCTTCCTGTCCGCTGTAACATGTATCAGCACTGATGCCTGCTTCATCAAGAACGATGCGTGCATGCTCTGCAGCTATCTCCTCGTCATCTACTACAAGGATCCTCATATCCTTCGGATTCATGTACTTGGTCGTGGAGTACTGATGCTCACAATTTGTCAGCGTGATTACTACAGTGAACTCAGTGCCGACACCCTTTTCAGATTCAACGGATATCGTACCGTTCATGAGTTCAACGATATTCTTTGTAATTGCCAGACCAAGACCTGTGCTGCCGTATTTGTTATTACGGCTGCTGTCTTCCTGTGTAAAGGTATCGAATATCTTCGGGATAAATTCCTTTTCCATTCCGATACCCGTGTCCTTGATACTGAGCTTCAATGTCGAATGGTCTTCGTAGACCGCAGTTCTCTCAACCGTGAACTCAACATTGCCCGGAGCATCGGTAAACTTGATAGCGTTTGACAGGATATTGATGATTACCTGCTTAAGCTTCATATCGTCGCCGATATAGTAATCACTGACGCCGCCCAATACACGGCACTCGTAATGAAGTCCCTTCTCATTACACTGGGACATAACCATTGTATTTATCTGTTCGAGCATGTTGCTGAACGAGAACTCTTCTTTCCTGATAACGAGACGGCCTGATTCAATGCGGCTCATGTCGAGGATGTCGTTGATAAGACCAAGTAAGTGACGCGCACTGCCTCCGATCTTCTCGAGGTATTCTCTCGTATCATCAGAAAGCGAATCATCGCGGAGCGCCAAACTGTTAAGTCCTATGATCGCATTCATCGGCGTACGGATCTCATGGCTCATGCTAGAGAGGAACGCAGTCTTCGCCTTATTAGCCTGCTCGGCAGCATCTAATGCTTCAGCGAGCGTCCGGTTCTTAACCATTGTGTCGCGCATCTCTTCGTCAATGACCGTAAGTCCCAAGCCGACCGTGTGAACGATATGGTCATCACGTTCTTCAGGATGACGCTCACCTGCCATACGGATCATCTCGTAGTATTCTTTGCCGTCTCTTTGTGCGAGATAACGGTATACGATTATCAGATTGTCGCTCAGCGCCTTGCGGACATTATCAGGTTCTATAAACTTCAGGAACCCTTCGCGGTAACTCTCGGCGACGGAGTTCTCGGCGTACTTGGAGAAGAATTCATAATAAGCAAAATGAACACCTTCTGCCGGCTGTTCGGAATCAGTTGGATCAGCTCTGTAGCATACGGCATCATCCTTATCCAGATCGATGTGATATACACACCTGTAATCTGATGCCAATGCAGTGATCATCTTATCCTGCTGCTCTCTGTGATGGTACTGTTCAAGCAGTTCTTCGTTAGCTTTTTCCAGTTCCTGTCTGGCGTTTTCTTTGTTAACGATCTCGCGCTTAGATCTGATCTGGTCACGTGCGAGCAACGCAATAACCAACGCAGCAATCAGGATCATCGCTGTTCCGAAGAAAGCCATGTTATCACGGATCAGATCGAGAAGAGAATAAGAATACAGCTGGTCTGTGTATCTGAACGCCAGGTTCTGAGCGTAATCAGCACCCAGAAGACTTATGCCGCGGTTTAAAAGGCGCAGAAGACCAGCATTACCGATCTGGACGCCGAAACATCTGTCATCAGAATATGCAGTCTGAAGCTGCGACAGCTTCTTATAGCGGCTGTTCCTTAAAATGTCGTTTGCTCTAAGACCGTTTAATGTTGTGCATCCGACCTCACCTGTGCTGACAGCCTTAAGACATTCGTCGATCGACGGATAGAAAGTGATCTCAGCATCAGGATAGTAAGTGAGTACGAAGTAATACTGCATGCGGTTATTCTCATTGACCGCAAAAGTCTTCGTAGTATCGTCAGTATATTCTCCGGAATAGACCAGTTCGGTAGCGGCAGATATTACCGAAGTCGACTGGAAGATGCCGTTCTCTTCTGAATAGAACAAGCCTCCGCCAACAGGGAACGCCGTATCGATGTTGCCCTTCTCCAGATTGGAGATCATGTCATCGTAACTGTCGTATCCGACGTAAGATACAGTTATATCCGTTATTCCGAGAGCTTCGATCATGCGCGGAACGTAGTCTTTGACAAGACCTGTTACTGCGCCTGTTGAATCAGTAGCACTGTATGGCAGATAGTTATTCAGATATCCGACTTTGAGTTCGTTATGTTCATCGAGCCACTGCCTTTCAGCATCTGAGAGCGAACGGCTTGAGATACTTACAGGATAGTATTTGTTGCGGAGTGAATTAATGTAGTTAGGCTCGTTGACCGCGATCTCAGTCTGCGCAGCATTAAGTTCAGCGAGCAGGTCAGGTCTTGATTTACTAACACACAGATAGTATTCGGAAGTTCCGAACGGACAGAGCAGTTCAGCATGATCTCTGCCGTATGCGCCATCGCCTTCTGCTGCAAGGATATCGATCTCATGCTTGTCGAACGCTTCGAAAAGCGGCTCGTAATCACGGAACTTAACAATCTCAGCATCAATTGAGTGTTCATCCAGAAATTCCTGAAGGACATCTACCATGGCGCTATCCAGGACGCCTATCTTCCTGCCGTTTAAGGTGGTGGTATCAAGCGTGATATCCGTATCGACGTCATGCTTTACGAGACTGTAAGTCTCATTGCCCATTGCTGCGTCAGGATATCCGATCAGTTCTTCCCTGTCTTCTCTCCATGCAAGGCCCGCGAGGAAATCAATGTCTCCGTCCAGGAGCATCTGATAGAGGTCACCGAAGTCACCATAAACATATTCATAACGCCAACCGGTATATTCAGAGAGCTTCTGGTAATACTCATATGCGTATCCTCTCTTCACGGCGTCATCAGCTGCGCCTTCCTGGAAGACTTCATTCTCGTAATATCCGACACGCACCTGTTTGTCAGACGGACCGTCAGCAAATGTTGCGAGCGGCATTAGCGCCATAATAAGCATGACGAGACATAACAGGATAGAAAACTTCTTAATTCCGCTTACAGAGAGCCTTTTTAACATTGTTACCTCACAGCATTCCCGCAAGTTCTGCGCGCTTTTCAGCTATAGTCTTAAGATAAGGACCGTAATCAACATCGCTTCTTGAGCGGAGTAGTTCAGTCGCCTCATATACCGGTTCGTAGATAGGTGTGAGAGCGAGATTACCGAGAACGCCCTTAAGCGAATGCGCGGCTTCAAATGCAGCATCGAGATCTTTTGCAGCGATTGCTTCTTCAAGCGCTGAGAAATTCTTATCGTCAACAACTTTTCCGATAAGCTTGAAGTAGAACGCTTCATTACCCATGCAGCGGTTCAAACCTTCATCAGTATTAGCACCAAATTGCTTAAGCCCTTCAATAGTGAGCATAACCTTATCTCCTCTCTGATATTAGGATTTCTTATCTAACAGGAATTTCTCGAATTCTTCAGATGAGACGGGCTTCGAGAAATAATATCCCTGGATGATCGCGCAACCGAGTTTTTTGAGCGTCAGATACTGTTCTTCAGTCTCAACGCCTTCTGCGATAACGGGTACGCCAAGGTAATCGGCAATATCGATTACGATGCTTATCATGCGGGTGTCGACGTCCTGTTTCTCGAACGCACTTCTGATAAACATCATGTCGAGCTTCAATGCATCGAGCGGGAGCTCTGCGATCATGTTAAGTGATGAATATCCCGAACCGAAGTCATCCATCTCGATGAAGAATCCGTGATCTCTGAGTTCAGTTACTCTGTCAACGATCTGGTCAGAATCTCTTACGTATGCTGATTCTGTTATCTCAAGATAGATGTCTTTTGTTGTAATGCCGGTCTCAGTTGTGAGCTTCTCAAATGTATCGACCAAAGCAGGGTCATACATCTCGGCACGCGAGAGGTTGACTGATACAGGTACTGATATTCCGAGACGGTTCTTCCAGTCGGCGATCGTCTCTGCCGTTCTTCTCCAGATGTATTCGTCGAGCTGGGCAATCAGGCCGTCCTCTTCAAACAGCGGAATGAACTTGCCGGGCGATATCATGCCGAGCGTAGGATGGAACCATCTGACAAGTGCCTCAGCGCTAGATAAAACGGGCTTGTCTCCCCTGATATCAAACTTCGGCTGGAAGTATACCTGGAACTGCTTCTCAGCAAGTGCCTTAGGGAATTCATCTACCAGCTGCTCGGCAAAGAGTTCCTTTTCCATCAGCTTCTCATCAAAGTTGCTGACGGAAACAGAATAGTTATTGCGGATCAGGTCAGCCGCGATCTTCGCACGGTCAAATCTTGATCTGATATCAAGTTTCTTGTCGCATAGAGCATATACGCCGACCCTTAACTTGATAGATGTCGGCATGTCATCACAGACTTCTGCAAACTTATCTACTATCTCCTTATAGTCATCACGGTGAGAGCAATAGACCAGGAACGTATCGGCAGTCTTTCTGCAGATAACTGAGTCGTGTGAAGGGAAAGCATCCGTAAGACATCCTGCGATCCTCTTTAAGATCTCATCACCTTTCGCCATTCCGAAGCGCTCGTTGACGATATGGAAGTGATTGACGTCGAAGCAGACCGCATCCATGTCAGTGTTCGGGTGGAACTTATCGAACTGCTCGCCGTAACGGTAGAAGTATTCGATGGTAAAGAGTCCTGTTAATTCGTCGCGCTCAGTCTCACTGATGATCTGGCGGTCTTCAGCAAGCTCGATTGAACGGGATATCCTCGCCTTAATGACATCCGGCTGCGGATAAGGCTTAGGGATGAAGTCAGCAGCGCCTTTGTTAAGGCTCTCAACTTCAGAATCCTGATCTGAAGTAAGAACTATTACGGGGATACTCTTAAGCTCGATATCCTCCTTCAGCTTTGCGAGAAGTTCCATACCGTTCATCTTAGGCATATTGAGATCAAGCAGGATCAGCGAGAGCGTTTTACGGTTCTTGCTGATAAGGTCATATGCGACCTCGCCGTCTTCTGCCATAAGAACATCGTACTCATCGCTTAGGATGTTATCGAGGAGTTCACGGTTGATCATCTCGTCATCAGCAACGAGGATATGTCTCTTACCGTCTACATATTGGTCTGTCGAACGATTCATACATTGCCCCCTTCCTCAGTTTCCGGTCTGTTGATCTTAACGAGGCTTTCCAAGGTCTCGAAAAGAACATCCGGCTGAACAGGTTTTGTAAGATGTGCATTAAGTCCTGCCTGCAGCGACCTCTGAACGTCTTCGTCAAAGGCATTGGCAGTCAGGGCAATTATCGGTATATCTTTACTGTCACTGCGTTCCAGTGCGCGGATGCGTCTTGTTGCCTCAAGACCGTCCATCTCAGGCATACGTACATCCATAAGGATCGCAGCATAGTAATTCTCGGGATTAGATTCAAACAGTTCGAGAGCCTTCTTGCCGTTTACTGCGATATCGGATTCTATCTCGCGGCTCTCTAATATCATCTGCAATATCTCTGCGTTGACGTCAACGTCTTCCGCAACGAGAACTCGGATACCCGTAAGATCGACAGGTTCTGCTTCCTTGCTTGAAAACTTCTTAATAGAAGCCGACTTGAATTCTTCAAGAACATTAGCGGCAAACAGGGGCTTTGCGATGAAGCTGTCGACACCAGCTGCAATCGCTTCTTCGAGTATATCGTCCCACTTATATGCGGTAAGGATAATGATCGCTGATTCGTTGCCGACTATCTCACGTATCCTTCTGGTCGTCTCTACGCCGTCCATGTCAGGCATCTGCCAGTCGACCAGGATCAGGTTATAAGGCTCGTGGCGCACATGACGGAGCTTGACCATCTCGATACCTTCAGCACCGCTCGAAGCAACCTCGGCAGCGATACCAGCCTGCTCAAGCACGAGCTTGGCATGTTCGCAGGCGACGGGATCGTCATCGATAATGAGCACTGCCATCTCACCCGGATGGATACTGAGTTCTTCTTCGACCGTATCCTTATGTTCGGAATCAGTTAAAGTAACAGATACGATGAATGTCGTACCCTCGCCCTTCTTACTCTCAACCCGGATCGTACCGTTCATCATCTCGATGATGTTCTTCGTGATCGCAAGACCGAGTCCTGATGAACCGTATTTATTGGTAGCCGTAGCATCTTCCTGCGCAAAAGTATCGAAGATGTGTGGCAGGAATTCTTCGCTCATTCCGATACCGGTATCCGTTATCGTAAACTGCAGAGTTGATCTGTCATCGAACTGTGCCGTTCTCTGAATATCAAGAGAGATATCACCGCCTTCAGGCGTGAACTTAACTGCATTACCTAAGATGTTGATCAGGATCTGGCGAAGCTTCATGTTGTCGCCGATATAGTAGTCGTCAACCTGACCCTTGATGTTGCAGCTGTAATTCTGTCTCTTATCAAGACACTGTCCGCTGAACATTGTGTTGATGGATTCAAGCATCTTCGAGAATGAGAATTCCTCGTTCTTGAGGATCATGCGTCCTGACTCGATACGGGACATGTCGAGGATGTCGTTGATGAGATTTAACAGGTGCTCAGCTGAAGTTCCGATCTTAACTAAGTATTCCTTCGTCTTCTCGGGAGTCTCAGGATCGTTCAGCGCGATGTTATCAAGACCGATGATCGCGTTCATAGGAGTACGGATCTCGTGGCTCATGTTGGACAGGAAAGCAGTCTTAGCTTTATTAGCCTGCTCAGCTGATCTGAGAGCATCACCGAGGGCTTCCTGCTGGGCCATGTTTTCGCGCATCTCCGTATCGATGACAGTAAGTCCTAAACCAATCGCATGGACCTTATGGTCGTCACGTTCTTCAAGATGTCTTACACCCGCAACTCTGATCATCTCGTAGTACTCGCTGCCGTTGCGCTTAGCCAGATATCTGTATGCCAGGATGGGCTCTTTGTTAAGACCTTCGCGGATATTATCGGGATCGATGAACTTGAGGAATCCTTCGCGGTAACTCTCTTCGACCGAGTGTTCCGCATACCAAACAAAGCGTTCATGGAACGGGAACTTAACGCCTTCATCGGTCTGGTCGTTATCGCGCGGATCGCCCCTGTAACAGATACCTTCATCGTTATCGAGATCGATGTAGTAAACGCTGCGGTAATCCGTCGACATTGCCGTGATCATGCTGTCTTGCACAGTTCTCTTCTTCTCTTCTTCAAGGAGCTTGGTCTGCAAAGTAAGCTTCTCTTCCATCTGCTCCTGCTTAACGCGGTTGGCAGCTTCAGAAGTCTCATGCGCGATCGCAAGACGTGTATTTCTTCTGATCTGATAGATGATGAAGATGAACATGCTGACAAGGACCAGAGCCGCCAGCACGGACTGAACAAGGCTTCGGATTACGATGCTCTGCGACACGGGATTGATCTGCTCGGCAATGACGGTCTCCTGAATGAGATATGTCAGCATCCAGTCGGTGCCTGATACGGGGACAAAGCTCAAAGTCTCCGTCGTGCCGTTGTATGTGAATGTTACTTCTCCGCGATTGCCGCTCTGGAAGTCACTTAAGAACTCCTCATAAGTACCTGAGCTCAGTTCGGCATTCTTCATTGCCTCAAGGAGGTTGTCCTCAACGGCAAGACCGCCTAAGTAAACGTTAGTAAGAGCGACACCGTCTCTGGTATAGATGTTACAGAAAGTCGTATCCGTATCATCTGACTTCATGGATACACCCTGAAGCATCTCATTCATGTCGATTTCCATAAAGCAAGCCTTGAGCTCTTTGCCTTCCAGCGTCATGTCTTCTACAGGTATCGCGATGATGACTTTCTTCTCGGTGGTATCAAGATTAAGGATTGAGATCTCAGGCTCAGAGATCGTCATATAGTCGAAGTGATAATCGGCGATGTTGGTCTGGGTTCCAAGTGATGTATAGATCAGGCCGTCGCTGTCAACGAAGGCAAACTTCTCAAGTTTATATATGCGCTTCATCCTTGCCTGATAGATCTGGAGATGCTCAATATCTGACAGGTCTTCCTCGTCCATAAGTTCGAGGGCGACGTTCATGTCTTCGATCTTCTTGTTGAGATTTGCTGATACAACCTGCTCTCTTCTTCCGGCAAGCTCATCAAGATACAGGAGGCTGACTGATTCAACCGCCTTCTCCGTATCCTTTGTCGCCATCAGTCCTGTAAGGATAGTACCTACCAACAAAACGAGAATGAAAACAGTACTTCCGATGATAGCAATCGTAACGGTGCTTTTACTCCTGGAATGCTTCATAAGAACATCTCCCTGGAATGAGTCTTTGTCCCGTTAATACGAGCAGTATTTATTTTTAAATTATATCATAGATATTTGATAAAGAGGACTGGGACAAATCTGCTCTGAAGTGCTCGAAAACTGCCTTTTGTGCGTTCACAAATAATTTACTTTGATTATCAAAGTATTGCCCAACATTTGCCTAACTTACCTATATTGCAAAATTCAAAGTGGGAATATTATTCGGCTATAAGCTGACAAGCTTAATGTATTCATCTTTTAGGCATTGTTTTTCAATGCAAAGGAGGTAAATATGAATTACAAAGTATATAACAACAACTCAAGTGACTGGGTTTTATTGATTCACGGCTTGGGCGGAAGCATAAAAACATGGAAATACCAGATCAATGATCTGCAGGACTTCAACGTTATAGCAGTAGACCTCGAAGGCCACGGAGGTTCTTCATTCCAGAAGGCAAGACACCTTCTGCAGAGATCAGCAGCAGAGATCAACGAGGTATTAGAGCAGGAGCATATAGACAGAGTACACATCATCTCACTGTCATTAGGAACTCTCGTAGCAATGGAATTTGCATATCAGTATAAGGAAAAGGTCAGATCCATTGTTCTCGCAGGTTTTGTAATGAACATGAACATCGGCTACAAGACATTGCTCGCCGTTGTCGAAGGCTTCAAGTATATTGTTCCGAAGAGATTCTTCTACCCCATGTTCGCGAAGATCATGATGCCCTTCAAGAACCACAAGAAGTCCAGAGACATCTTCATCAGAGAATCATTCAAGATGAAGTCTGTCGCATTCAGAATGTGGCTTACGGAATTGTTCAGAACACAGTTCAAGCTCAAAGAATACATTCAGACAATAGAGGAGAACAATCTGCCTGTATGCCTGATCTCAGGTAAAGAAGACTACTTCTTCGTAAACAGCGTAAGAAGAACTCACAGGAAGATGAATGAATCATCTCTCTACTTCATCGAGAAGTGCGGTCACGTCTGCAGCATCGAGAAGTACGAGATCTTCAATCACCTGGTAGTAGACTTCTTGAACGGACTTAATAATCCCCAGCTGGCAATCGCCTAAGGATCAGACAACAAGTCTTTTTACGTACGGATGTACGAGCAGAGGATTTACCTGAACCTTTACTGTGTCCCCTTCCTTAACGCTGCTTCCGGTAACGTCGACAGTCATGTGAGACACGCCGATCCTGCCGATCACAGGGCTCATCCTGCCATTGATGCAGACGCTTAATACAGGCACTTCACGGATCTTCCTGAACATGTTCTTAATGACATTGGAAACAGAGAAATCCATAGCGCTCCTCTGTATAAGTCCTACTCCGCATCCGGTTCCGATCCTGACGACTGCAAGGTCGCTGTCTCTTTTGAGATAAGCTTCACCGCTATAGCCGATGTGTTCGCCTTCCTGTCTGTTGCACACTGAAAACACCTGGGATTCGAGCCATACGGCTTCCTCGAGATCGCACTTAACAGACACTTTTCCGAGGATCGCACTGCCCACTCTTACGGCGTCAAAACCCAATGCGCCGAAGGTCAGTGCGGCCTTGGAATTTGCGATGTGGCAGAGGCCGGGATCAACGCCTTTTGCCCTGATCTTTGCTACTGCCTGCTTAAATACACTGACCTGCTTTTCAACGCTCTTTTTATAGTTATTGGTGCTTCCTGCCAGATGCGAGAAGCATCCTTCGAATGAAAAATAATCAGTATAGTGCTTGAAGTCCGGAATGCGCTCAGCGTTAAATCCGTATCTTCCAAGACCTGAATCGATCTGGATGTGGACTCTCGGTCTCTTGCCCGTGAGTTCATGAATATCAAGTAATACAGGGATCTGCTTCTCGTTTCCAAGTGCAATAATGACATTATGGGTTACCATCAAAAGCAGCTCGCTGAAATCAGTAATAGGAGTCAGCATCAGGATATCAGCTTCGCAGCCTTCCCTTCTTAACGCAACCGCTTCGCAAACGGATGTTACTGCGTACATGAATATGTCCTGATCCTTGATGATGTTATAGAGATTGGCTACGCCCAAGCCGTAACCGTTCTCCTTTACTACCGCGATAACCTTCGCGCCGGTAGTCTTCTTTATAAGCTGTACGTTATTGACGATAGCTTCCTTCTTGATGACAAGGGTAGCATTCTTGTCAAAGCAACTGTTGTTATTTATCTGATCTAAAAAGAGTTCATCGCACATAAGAATTACCTCCCTTTCTGCATTAAGGTTAATTCCGCGACTCTTCAAATCATCTTCATATCAGCATCAAAACGACAACAACATTGTGAGAAAAATTAGGCTAAAGTTAGGCAGCGAACGAATTTCTGATATTATGTATTTATTCATTTAAAGGGGATCTATATTAATGGACAACATCAGAACCAACTATGAGAAATGGTACGAAGGTGACGGTTACTATTGGGGTTTAGAGCCCGCCGGATTCTGCGATGAATTGATCGCACTATGCCCGCCTTCAGGTGACAAAAAGGTTCTGGATATCGGATGCGGTGAAGGCAAAGACGCAGTATATATGGCAGCCAAGGGCTACGATGTAACTGCCTTCGATCTCACTGAGAACGGCATCAGGAAGACTATACGTCTCGCAGAAGAAAAGGGCGTTAAGATCAACGCTTATGTTGATGACATAAATGTTTTCGAGACAACCGAAAAATTCGACATCATATATTCTTCGGGAACCATACAGTATCTCTTCGATGAGAACAAAAAGGGATTCTTTGATAAGCTCGAGAAGATTACCAAAAAGAACGGCTTTGTCTTCTTCAACGTGTTCGTCGAAAAGCCGTTCTTAGAGCTTCCTCCCGACTGGGACAAAGAAGAAAAGATGTGGAAATCGGGTGAACTTTTCTCATACTTTCCCAACTGGAAATTCCACAGAATAGACGAAGTCATCTTCGAAGATGACAGCAACGGTATTCCGCACTATCACTGCATGGATACGATTATCTGCGAGAAGATTATCTAAGCGTTATTCTTTTTTCCAAACGATGATGCTCTCAGGCGGCAGAGGCTTTGCGTAGTAGTAACCCTGGAAGCTCTCTACACGGAATTCCTGCAGGATGTCTCTCATGCCTGCTGTCTCGATACCTTCTACACAGACCTTTGCACCGAAGAGCGATGCCAGACCGGAGATATACTTAACGAGTTCTCTGTCAGAATAGTTCTCTTCGATCTTCTTAACAAAGCCTCTATCGATCTTGATGATGTCGAACGGAAGCTCTCTTACAATGCCGACAGAAGAGAATCCCGTTCCGAAGTCATCGAGCGCGATAAGGATTCCCATCGACTTAAGGCTGGCGATAACGTTCTTAAGAAGTTCCATATCCAAAAGTCTGCATCTCTCCGTAACCTCAAAGCAGATATGATCTGCCGGATAACCGGTATCCTTCAGGATCCTGAATACGACATCAACGAAGTCCGGCTTCTCGAGCTGGGTATAAGAGAGATTGAT
>Ga0310696_10002765_pt1 | contig 22676 bp, 22 predicted proteins | sample AusTroGonzalo_MG_4_FD_203885 | JGI IMG/M metagenome (GOLD analysis project Ga0310696, IMG submission 203885) | Bovine rumen microbial communities from tropical cattle in Woodstock, Queensland, Australia - Gonzalo_02 (v2) (version 2) | ecosystem: Host-associated > Mammals > Digestive system >...
AAAGGAAGAAATGAAATGGGGAAAAAAATTAACATCTGGGTTGTTATCACGGGTGCAGTCATAGGTATTGCAGCCCTGGCCCTGACAGCGTTTGGCAATCCTGCAAACATGGGCTTTTGTATCGCGTGCTTTTTGCGTGATATCGCCGGTGCCACAAAGCTCCATACGACGGCCGTTGTGCAGTATGTCAGGCCGGAGATCATAGGAATCGTTTTGGGGTCGACTATTATGGCGGCAGCAACGGGGCAGTTCAAGGGCCGCGCCGGCTCGTCGCCGGCTATAAGATTTCTACTCGGCGGATTTGTAATGATCGGAGCGCTTGTGTTCCTTGGATGCCCTCTGCGTATGGTAATCCGCATGGGCGGCGGAGATCTCAACGCTTTTGTCGGACTGGCAGGTTTCGCAATTGGTATCCTGATTGGAGTTTTCTTCTTAAAGAAAGGTTTCTCCCTGAAGCGCAGTTACGAGGTAAGAGGGATTGAAAAGGTGGCACTGCCGGGAGCTATGGTGGTACTGCTGGTGCTGTTTATTGCCGTTCCGACCATATTCGCTTTTTCAGAAAGCGGTCCCGGGAGCAAGCACGCCCCGGTCTGGCTTGCCTTGGTGATCGCGCTGATTGTGGGAGCGCTGGCTCAGAAATCCCGGATCTGCATGGTTGGCGGAATGAGAGATGCTTTCATGTTTAAGGATTTTAATCTTCTTTCAGGCTTTTTAGTTATTTTCGTTGTAGTGCTGGTCGGCAATGTTATACTCGGAAATTTCAAAGGTTTCTCTACTTATCTGCAGCCGATCGCTCACGCCTCCCAGCTTTGGAACCTGATGGGTATGGTCATTGTGGGTTGGGGCTCCGTTCTTCTGGGAGGATGCCCGCTTAGGCAGCTTATTTTGGCCGGAGAGGGAAATGGGGACAGTGCAATCACTGTGTTCGGAATGATCGTCGGAGCCGCTTTCGCCCATAATTTCAAGCTGGCAGGAAACGCCGCAAGCCTTACCGACGATGTTTATTCAGCCGGTGGAATCACGAACTTTGGACAAGTTGCAGTCATTATCATACTGGTGGCCTTGCTTGTTGTTTCTATTGTAAATATTCCTAAAAAGGAGGGCAATTAAATGCTTGACGCAAGAGGATTGAGCTGTCCACTTCCGGTGGTAATGGTACAGAAAGAAGTAAAAAAGAACAGCCCCCAGGAGTTGACAGTGCTTGCGGACAACAAGGTGGCTGTGGAAAATGTAAGCCGCTTCGCGATAAACAACGGATATGCCGTTGAAGTAAGCGAGGATAACGGCGAATACAGCATAAAGCTGACGAAGCAATAAGCCGCAACGAAAAATAGGAAAACATGGGTGTTGCAGACTTGCTCCAGGTCAAAAAAGGCATTACGCCGATTGTTGGCGGCGGTGGAAAAACCACCTTGATGTATCGCATGGCCGAGGAATTGCACAAGCGTGGAAGCGTAATCATCTGTACATCGACAAAAATTATGGCTCCCGAGCATCTTCCGGTTTTGACATACGCGGGAGAAGATGCGGTGAAGGAGGCTTTGGCGGAACACGGCATGATATGCGTGGGCGAAGTCGCAGGAGAAAGGAAATTGTGCTGTCCCGCAAGGCTTTCCTTCCAACGCCTTGCTGATCTGGCTGATTATGTGCTGGTGGAGGCCGACGGAGCCAAACATCTGCCTCTGAAAGCGCATGAGCCCTTTGAACCTGTCATTCCGGAGGGGAGCGGAAAAACCGTTTATGTAATCGGCATAGACGGAATCGGCAAACCGCTGAACATGGTCTGCCACAGGCCGGAGCGTTACAGCGCATTATGCGGCGTTTCACTGGATGAACCTGTGACGCCGGCAATGGCGGCAAAGGTAATCTGTGCGGAAAAATATGGAGACATATTTTTCATCAATAAAACGGAGTGGCCGTCACGCTTTATTTACGCGGTGGAGCTGGCGGGACTGCTCCCAGGGCCGGTAGTGTGTGGTAGCCTGAGAAAAGGAGAATTCCAATGCTTATATTGATTCGAGGCGCGGGAGATCTGGCCAGCGGTATAGCAATACGGCAAGGGTTACCTGATTCACTGGTTTGTGCGGGAGAAATACAAAAACGGCCAGGTGACGCTTTCGGATAGTCATTCGTCCAGATGCTATACTCCTTAATAAAAATGCAACTGCTTATTGAATATCCCGGTAGAGGGCTACATCCCACAGGGTATCTTGATGCAAAGGCGAATATCATCCGCTCGCCGTTCCAGTGTGCAGGAGGTCAATATGGAACAGAAGCTCAATCATTTTGACGAGGCAGGCAACGCCATTATGGTGGACGTGACGGGCAAGGAGCCCACCTTCCGCGCCGCGGTGGCGGAGGGGACCATTAAGGTGACCCTCACCTTCAACTTCGACTCCTCCGGCACGCTGCGCACCCAGATCAAGGAGGGCGCGGTGTGCGACCTGTTCCTCTCCGCCGGCCAGTCCCAGATGAATGATCTGGAGGCCGGGCGGAATGAGGACGGGGCCGACTACGTCTGCTCCGACACCCGCATCGACCTTGTGGAGAACAAGGTGGTGCTGGCGGTGCCCGACGACAACCCCGCCGGCATCACCGGGTTTGCCGATCTGGCCACGGACAAGCTGTCCCTGCTGTGCATCGGCAACGACGACGTGCCGGTGGGCTCCTACTCCCTGGAGATTCTGGATACCCTGGGCATCGACATCGCCCAGCTGGAGGGGGACGGCAAGGTGACCTACGCCTCCAACGTGACCGAGGTGGCCAACCAGGTGAAGGAGGCTGCCGTGGACTGCGGCATCATCTACGCCACCGACGCCTGCACCTATGAGCTCACCGTGGTGGATCAGGCCGCCGCCGATATGTGCAGTCAGGTCATCTACCCCGCCGCCGTCATGAAGAGCGGCACCGAGGACGCCAGGAACGCCGCCCAGGCCTTCCTGGACTATCTCCATACCAATGAAGAGGCCATCGCCATCCTGGAGGGCGTGGGCTTCACGTCCTATAGCTCCGACGAGCGGCACAGCAGAACAGGATGGTGAATTTGTTTGGACTGGTATCCGCTTTTCAACTCTCTGCGCATCGCCGCGGTCTCCACCGTGCTGATCTTCTTTCTGGGAATTCTGGCCGCCTATTATGTGGCCAGGCTGCCCCGGCTGGTGAAGGGGGTGCTGGACGTGGTGCTCACCCTCCCCTTGGTGCTACCCCCAACGGTGGTGGGCTATTTCCTCCTGCGGCTCCTGGGGCCCAAGCGGGTGCTGGGCATCTGGTTTCTGGAGATCTTTGATCTGCGGCTCACCATGGTGTGGTACTCCGCCATCTTCGCCTCGGCGGTGGTGGCCTTTCCCCTCATGTACCGCACCGCCCGGGGGGCCTTCGAGGCCTTCGACCCCACCCTGGCCTACGCCGCCCAGACCCTGGGCCGCTCCAACACCTGGATCTTCTGGCGGGTGCGGATGCCCTGCTGCAGGCAGGGCATCCTGGCCGGCACGGTGCTGGCCTTTGCCCGGGCTCTGGGTGAGTACGGCGCCACCGCCATGATCGCCGGGTACACCCCCGGCAAGACCGCCACCATCTCCACCACGGTGTACCAGCTCTGGCGCACCGGCGACGACGCCGGCGCCATGAAATGGGTGCTGGTCAATCTGGCCATCTCGGCGGTGGTGCTGCTGACCGTCAACATGCTGGAGAAAAAGGACCACCGGCCCCGCCGCAGGGCGGACCTGGTCACCGGGGAGGTGGGGGAATGAGGCTGTCGGTGGACATCCACAAGGACTTCGGCCCCTTCCGCCTGGACGCGGCCTTTGAGGCGGACAGCGGCTCGGTGACCGGACTGCTGGGGGCCTCGGGCTGCGGCAAGAGCGTCACCCTCCGGTGCATCGCCGGCATCGAGACCCCCGACGAGGGCCATATCGAGCTGGACGGAGAGGTGCTCTTCGACTCCGCCGCCCGGATCAACCTCTCCCCCCAGCGGCGGCGGGTGGGCTATCTGTTCCAGAGCTATGCCCTGTTCCCCAACATGACGGTGGAGCAGAACATCGCCGCCGGGGTGCGGGACAGGGCCCGCCGGCGGGAGACGGCGGAGCGGCTGATCCGCGCCTTCTACCTGGAGGGGAACGAGCACAAGTACCCCCGGCAGCTCTCCGGCGGGCAGCAGCAGCGTGTGGCCCTGGCCCGCATCCTGGCCAACGAGCCCCGGGTCCTGCTGCTGGACGAGCCCTTCTCCGCCCTGGACAGCTATCTGAAATGGCAGGTGGAGCTGGAGCTGATGGAGCTGCTGGGCCAATTTGAGGGGCCGGTGCTCTTTGTCACCCACAGCCGGGACGAGGTGCGCCGCCTCTGCCGGCAGGTCTGCGTGCTGGATCAGGGCCGCGCCCAGCCCATCCAGCCGGTGGGGGAGCTCTTCGCGGCCCCCCGCACCCTGTCGGCCTGCCTGCTGTCCGGGTGCAAAAACGTGTCCCGGGCTCGGGCCCTGCCCGACGGGCGGGTGGAGGCCCTGGACTGGGGCGTCACGCTGGAGGCCAGCGCCCCCCTGCCAGAGCGTCTGAGCCACGTGGGCATCCGGGCCCACTACATCAGGCCGGCGGACGGCCCCGGCCCAAACCGCCTGCGATGCACCGTGGAGCGGGTGCTGGACGAGATGTTCTCCACCGTGGCCATGATGACCACCCCTGGCGGGGCGGCGGGCTTCTCCCGCCTGCGCATCGAGCTGGACAAGGCCGCCTGGGCCGCCCTGGACAGCCCCGGGGCCCTGTGGGTGGAGCTGCCCCGGGAGTCCCTGCTCCTGCTGACTGGGGCCTGACCGCCCCTGTTCCCTATTACGAAAAAAGGATGGTGTACCCATGAAGCTGATTGACACCAAGGACGCGGTGGGCCACGTGCTCTGCCACGATCTCACCCAGATCATCCCCGGCGTCACCAAGGACGCCCGGTTCCGCAAGGGGCACATCGTGGCCCCGGAGGACATCCCCGTGCTGCTGAGCATGGGCAAGGAGCACCTGTACGTGTGGGAGAAGGAGCAGGGCACCCTCCATGAGGACGAGGCCGCCGACCGCCTGCGGGCCCTGTGCCAGAACGAGCACATGCACCCCACACCGGTGAAGGAGGGGAAGATCGAGCTTATCGCCGACTGCGACGGCCTGTTCCGGGTGGATGTGGACCGCCTCAACGCCCTCAACGACGTGGAGGAGCTGATGATCGCCACCCGCCGCACCAACACCGCCGTCCACAGAGGGGACAAGCTGGCGGGCACCCGCATCATCCCCCTGGTGATCCGGGAGGAGGTCCTCCGGGCCGCCGAGGCGCGGGCGGGGGCGGAGCCCCTGCTCTCCCTCACCCCCTGGAGGCTGAAAACCTGCGGCCTGATCACCACCGGCGGGGAGGTGGCCCGCGGCCTGATCCAGGACGCCTTCACCCCGGTGATCGCGGACAAGCTGGCCGCCTATGGCATCTCGGTCACCGAGCACTGCCTGCCCGGGGACGACCGGGCCGCCATCACCGCCGCCGCCCTGGACTTCCACGCCAGGGGGGTGGATCTGGTGCTGTGCACCGGCGGCATGAGCGTGGATCCCGACGACCGCACCCCCGGCGCCATCAAGGACACCGGTGCGGAGATCGTCTCCTACGGTGCGCCGGTGCTGCCGGGGGCCATGTTCCTGCTGGCCTACTTCGCCGACGGCACCCCCATTCTGGGCCTGCCCGGCTGCGTCATGTATGCCGGGGCCACCATCTTCGACCTGGTGCTCCCCCGCATCGCCGCCGGGGTGCCCATCACCCGCCCCGAGCTGAAGGCCATGGGCCATGGCGGCCTCTGCCTGGGCTGTTCGGAGTGCCATTACCCCATCTGCCCCTTTGGAAAATAATTCAACTGACCTGTGAAGAAGGAGGATTCCAATGCTTATACTGATTCGAGGTGCGGGTGATTTAGCCAGTGGCATAGCAATACGGCTCAAGCACGCCGGGTTTGATGTGGTGATGACGGATCTGCCTGCACCCACGGCTATTCGCAGAACGGTGGCCTTTTCAGAAGCTATTTTGCATGGCGAAGCTCATGTGGAAGATGCGACGGCACACCGCGCCGCCACCGCTGGAGAGGCAAAAGAGTTGCTCAAAGATGGGTTTATCCCTGTCCTTGTCGACGCGGAGTGCAAATGCAGGGAGGAGCTGTCGCCGGATGTCCTGATCGATGCAATACTGGCCAAGAGAAATACGGGGACAAAAATAACGGACGCCCCGCTTGTCATAGGGATAGGCCCCGGATTTACCGCTGGCGACGACTGCCATGCGGCCATTGAAACCATGCGCGGACATACGCTCGGCAGAGTGATCTATTCGGGAAGTCCTCTGCCAAATACAAATACTCCCGGCCTGATTGGGGGCTTTGCCGGGGAACGAGTCCTCAGAGCTCCGGCAGACGGAAAGTTTCGTGCGAACGCAAAAATAGGCGACATGGTTCAGACGGGCGATGTCGTTGGGTATGTTGAAACGGAACCTATGCGCTGCACCATATCGGGCGTGTTGCGCGGCTTAATTGCAGATGGCAGCATGGTCAAGCGGGGCATGAAATCCGGTGATGTGGATCCCCGCGGGGAAAAGGAATACTGCAAAACAGTATCCGATAAGGCCCTGGCCATCGGCGGCGGTGTGCTGGAGGCAATCCTTCATTTTACCGGAATAATTCACAGCACATAACAGGAGAAAACTGATATGAGAGAACTGTTTCGTCAATTAAAAGAAAGAATGGAAGCCGGGGAGAGAACTGTCCTTGTAACGATTGTAGCAAGCTCCGGTTCTACACCCAGAGGTGCTGGAGCCAGGATGCTGGTAGGCAGAACAGGCCGGTTATGTGGAACTATAGGCGGCGGAAGAGTCGAATTTGAAGCGGAACAACGCGCAAAAGCATATCTGCAAAGTGAGATTTCCGATTTGGAGCATTATCGTCTTTATGCGAATGAGATCGCTGACTTGGGGATGATTTGCGGCGGCGAGACGGACGCCCACTTCCGCACAGTGGGACCGGACGAAAAAGACATATATGAAATGCTGTTTAAAATCGAAGAACAATTTGCAGAACATAGGTCTACATGGATCGCCTATGACCTCTCCGAAAAGACTAAGTGCGCAATCGCAATCTATAACGACGCCTGCGGTGTATGCGGTATGGCACTGCCTGATGAAATATTCCGCAGCCGCCCACAGGGTTCCTGCAAGGTTTTGTCCGACGGCAAGGAATACTATGTTGAAAAGCTCATCACAGGCGAAAGAGTATATATCTTTGGCGGCGGTCATGTCTCTCAAGCGCTGGTGCCGGCTCTTAACGCCGTTGGCTTTACCTGCGTAGTGCTGGAGGACAGGGCTGAGTTTGCAAAGGACGAGTTGTTCGGAAACCTTGCAGAAACCATGCTGATCGATATGGACCACATTTCCGAGGCAGTGTCAGTATCAGCGGATGATTATGTCTGCGTCATGACAAGAGGGCATCAGAACGACTTGAATGTACAGGCGCAGATTCTCAAGACCCCTGCGAAATACATCGGCGTGATTGGGAGTCGGAAGAAAACCAAAGCTGTGAATAAAAAGCTGCAGGAGATGGGGTATACGGAAAGAGATACCGCAAGGATCATCTCGCCCATCGGGCTTGACCTCGGCGGAGAGACCCCGGCGGAAATCGCGGTGAGCATAACTGCTCAGTTGATCATGGTCAGAGCAGGCAGAACAATATAGCATATGTCAAATCTATGCCGCCTTAAAAAGACGGGCCAAAAGGAGGCGCAAATGGAAGGGAGCAGTTTTGATCTTGTTGTCAAGATATATTTGAAAGGTGAGGAAGAATTCTTCGGTCCCGGCCCGGCACAGCTTCTTAAACTCACCCAGGAAATGCGATCCATAAATGCCGCCTGCAAAACCATGCATATGGCCTACAGCAAGGGCTGGCGGATGATCAACCGCATGGAAAAGGAGCTGGGCTTTCGGATGCTGAATAGAAGCGCGGGCGGGAAATCAGGCGGAGGCTCAACGCTGACAGAAGAAGGAGAAAAGTTCCTCTCATTGTACATGGAGATGGAAAGAGAATTAAAAGAGAAAAGTGCCGAATTATTTCAAAGATACTTTCCCATTCGATTGACTCCCGGCGCAGACTCCTGAGTGAACTATCACTCAGGAGTCTTTTTTGAAAAGATTTTCCCAATAGTGTGTGTAATATTGCAAGTATTTGGGGATTAAGAACGATACAATAAGAGTACAAACTCTCGAAATTCCGAAGACCATTGCGCACATGCAGATTCAAAAGGAATAAGCCGCCATAGAAAAGCCACACCTTATTCCCCTGCTGGCGGCGTAAATTAAGGAGGTAATATTATGTATGACATCATTGGCAAATCGACACCGCTGATTGATGGCAGGGAAAAGGTGACCGGCACAGCTCAATTCATCCGTGATATTACTGTGCCGCACATGCTGTACGGAAAGACGCTGAAGAGTCCGTATCCCCATGCCAAAATCATCAGCATCGACACAACGGAGGCAAAAAAAGTGCCGGGCGTAATCGATGTGATCACCGGGAAAGATATTCCGGTAAATGAGAGAGCGGTAGGCACATCGGGAGACTTGTCCGTACTGACCACCGACAAAGCCCGTTTTATCGGCGATGAAGTCGCGGCTGTCGTTGCGGTAGATGAAAAGACCTGTGATGAGGCCCTAAAGCTCATCAAAGTAGAGTGGGAGGTCCTTCCGGCAGTTTACGGAATTGAGGACGGCCTTAACCCGGAAGAACCGATTCATGGCGTGGAAAAGGACCATATGCAGCTCCATGTGCTGACAGGAAGCCTGGAAAAGGGTTTTGCGGAGGCTGACCGCATTTTTGAGGATCACTTTACCACAACAACGGTAGAACATGTTCCGTCCGATACAGAGGGCGTTCTGGCCGACTGGAACGGCAGCACCATGAATGTATGGGCCAATACCCAGGTTCCCTACTGGGACAAGATGATGCTGGGGCGTATATTCCATATCCCCTATTCCAAGGTAAGGGTGATCTGTCCGTGCAACGGCGCGCCCCTCGGCGGAAGGAATGTATTCAGGCTCCTGTTCATCGCCGCCGCTCTCTCGTGGAAGGTGCGCCGCCCTGTAAAGATGATTCGGAACAGAGAAGAAGAATTTATATGCTCGTCCATCCGTGACGGCTATCATTTCGATGTGAAATTCGGAGTCAAAAACGATGGCACGCTCACAGCTATGGACTGCTGGGCAAACATCGACTCGGGCGCGTATATCGGCTGGTCCCACGCGCTGGGGCAGGCACAGGGGCATCTGTTCTGTTCCCTTTACAAATGCGCAAACATGAGATATACCTATCAACCGGTGTTCACAAATAATAGCTACGGCGGCCCCATGCGCTCCTTCGGCAACGCGGAAATCAACTTTGCCCTGGAATCGTCTATTGATCGGATATGTCACGAAATGGGCTTTGACCCCGTGGAGTTTCGTCTGAAAAACGGTGTTGAGCAGGGGTATATGACAGGCATCGGCTGGCAAATTCAGGGCTGTGGCCTGAAAGACTGCATCAAGAAAGCCGATGCCGCTATCCGAAAAAACTTTGTGCCCAGCGACGACCCGGACAAGGTAAGGGCCACAGGTCTGGCCTGCGCCGCACACTGGACCGGCTGGAGAGTAGGCTTTAACAGCTTTATCTGGAGAACAGGCTACGACAACCCCCAGGAACTGCTGGAGGCAAGGCCTGACACGCCCTATGTCAAGGTTGAAAACGGCGTTGCCAAGTGGCGTGAAGGCTTCTGGGATGTCCCTGGCATGGACTCGGACAGATCTACCTGCAATCTCCAGGTAAACGAGGAAGGCTCGGTCATTCTACATGTCTCCGACCCGGATCTGGGCCAGGGTACCTATACAGTGATGGCCATGATCGCGGCAGAGGAACTGGGTATCAAAATGGAGGATATCAAGGTCATCGGGGCCGATACGGACAGCGGCGTATTTGGCTTTGGCTCCTATGCGTCCAGAGTTACATTCGTTGCCGGACGCGCTGTGCAAAATGCGGCTAAGAAGGCGAAGGCCTGCATCGCACAGTATGCGGCAGAGTATCTGAAATGCGACACGGACAAAATAATTTTTAAAGACAGAAAGTTGTTTGAGGAGGGAAATCCCTCCAACTGGATGCTGCTCTCCGACGCCACCTTCCGGACATACAGCGAGAGAAACGGCGAGCTGCTCTCCTTCATCGGCAATTATGACCCGGGCTCCATTGTTCCGGATGTGGACGGCAAGGGTTCCATTTCCGAGGCCTATCCCTTCCTGTGTCAGGCGGTGGAAATTGAGCTGAACAAAAAGACCGGAGAAATCAAGCTACTCAGAGCGGTATCTGTTAACGATTCGGGTACGATCCTCAATCCCATACAGGCCGAAGGTCAGGTGCAAGGCGCCATGTTTATGGGTATGGGCTATGCGCTGAAAGAGGAAATCCAGAGGAAAAAAGGCCGCGTCTATAATCCCAACTATACCAACTATAACCTGCTCCCGATGGCTGATATGCCTAAAGACCTGCACATTGAGTTTGTGGAGCAGTTTGAGCCCAACGGGCCATTCGGAGCCAAGGGACTCGGTGAGTCCGCGCTGGTATGTATCCCCGCCGCAATCAACAATGCAATCTACAATGCAGTCGGCGTGAGAATGCACAGTATCCCCATGACGCCGCAGGTCGTTTTAGGCGAGATTACAAGAAAAGAAAACGCGGAAAAGGAGGGGAAGTAAATGAACTTTGAGTATTTGAAGCCAATGTCATTGGATGAGGCGTTCAAAATGCTGGAAGAACATGAGAATGCAAAACTCTATGCCGGCGGAACCGATTTGCTTTGGCAGATGCGGGCGGAAACCGTGGCGCCAGACTATATCATCGACCTCAAGGGAGTGCAGGGCCTCGACAAAATTAAAGAGACCGAGGAAGCGGTGGAAATCGGTGCGATGACCACGCTCAGAGCGGTGGAAACCTCCGCCCTGCTGCTGGAAAAATATCCGGCCGTGTCCGAGGCCGCCAAGGTGGTCGCAAGCCAGAAGCTGCGCAACAAGGCCACGATCGGAGGCAACCTTCTCCAGAGAATTAAGTGCCCCTTCTATAATCAGTCCCATATCAATCTGTTTCAAAGAGAATCCATAGACTCCTGCTTCAAAAGAGGTGGCAAGAAATGCCTTGTGATGGAATATGGTGATGATGTCTACCATACCATCACTGGAAAGAGCTACTGCAAGGCTCCGATACCCTCTGATTTGGCCATTCCTCTGGCTGCACTGGACGCTTCCGTCATTCTGAAAAGTTTTGACGGAGAGAGAGAAATCCCGTTGACGGAGCTATATAAGGTGGGCGGAGAGTTGTCCCTGAAAGCCGGCGAAATTCTGGTAAAAATCTGTATCCCCAAAAAAGGAAATCAGCGCAATGGATTTGCCGCACATATGGCATTCCCCGGCTCATTCTCTCAGATCAGTGTTGCGGCCGATTTGATCATGGAGGGTAATCGCTGCGTGTCCGCATCTATTTATCTGGGCGGTGTTTCTCAAAAGCCGTATGCGGCGCAGGAAGTGGAAACCCTGCTGATTGGTGCGGAGATCTACCCCGAAATTATCAATGGTGTGGTTCTTGAATTGTTTAAGGATGTGAAAATCACCAACGACGATGTCCTGTTCAAGATCGCAAAGGCAAGAGATATGCTCAAAGATCTACTTCATAGACTTGTTTAAGAGAGGAGATGAGACTTACAGATGAGTGCAAAAAAGTATCTGGTCAAGTTGACCGTCAATGGGGTTCCTGAAACCTATGAAGTGACCGCCGATGAACTCCTCGTGGATACACTGCGCAACAGATGTGGATACACCAGCGTGAAGCGCGGCTGTGATAACGGGGAATGCGGCGCGTGTACCGTTCTGATGAATGGCAAGGCCGTACCCTCCTGCGAAGTCCTGACTGTCGAGGCTGACGGCACGGATATTCTTACCCTGGAGGGCCTCAGCGGAGAGGAACTGGATCCAATCCAGCAGGCGTTCCTGAATCATGGCGCCATTCAATGCGGCTTCTGCACCCCAGGAATGGTATTGACTACCAAGGCGCTTTTGAATGAAAATCCCCACCCGAGCGAAGAGGAAATCGTGGAAGCGCTCCAAAACAATATCTGTCGGTGCACGGGCTATGTCAACATCCTGAAGGCAGTACACTCCTTAATCGACTGAGTTGAAATGACACAATGAGCCCTACTGGGCAAGCCGCCCGCGCTATTATCATGACATGGTATTATGAGCGGTATGTAGAATCTTGAAACTTGATGGGGCGGCAATGTTGCCGCCCCGTTGTGTTTGATGCGGAGGTATCAGCTATGACAAGCGAAAATCAACAACGCTTGCTTCTGCTGCTGCAGCTTCTCCTTACGCAGACAGACGAAACTCATTATATATCGGTAGCAGATATCCTGCGCTTTTGGGAAGCACATGACATCCATACGTGAAGTCTATGAGTATTACACTACAAGGCTCAAAAATCCGCTGAAAGGGAAACAGGCTGTTGTGGCAGTCAGCTGTAAACTGATACGCATATTCTGGTCGATGCTTAGAACCGGACGCGTGTATGATGCGCAGCGTCTGCGGTCTGACATCATCAAGCCGCTGGCAACCTAAGAAACAAAAGAGTACTGTAACCAGTAAGACGTCCGCCGGATGAAAACGGTGCTTAGCTACAGGAATGAATCTATTTACAAACAACAGAGCCGGTTGGTCGCGGTTAATTTACACCTTAGGGCATGACCCTGCAAGTGAGCATCAGCGACACCCAACTGTGGACAAGCAGAACGAAGGAATTTAGGACTCTGCCAGAAGCGGAAGATCCTGTTAGACATGAGAGGTTAGCTGCTGCAGGAAGGATTGGGGAAACGGAAAGGCCGTTCAGAAAGAGGATGACGTTCTTTTTCATGTACCCATCAGACCTGTGAAATGCACGGAATCCAACGATTCAGATGCAATTTCAGTCCACTTAAGGCTTTGCTGCAAGTTATCACTTGAGGTAATTGTTGAAAAATCAACGGTTACGGTATTGACAAATAGAGAGGTAAACATTTATGACGCAGTCATTCCACTTTGCAGAGAAAAAAACGACGACGTAAACAGCAACTATACATTCAGCCCAAGGGTGTTTGCTATCCGCAGATGCCCTTGGGCTTGTTTTATTTGCGAAAAAAACTTCCATCACCGAAATTCGGTTCATGGACATGAAAAATATTTTCCTGTATTCATGTTGCTGACAGGAATATCCTGCCATTGGCTCATGGCGAAAAATGTCGTTTTTGACTACAATGATAATAGAAATTTTGTAAGATTGGAGGTGATGGCTTATGCAGAACCGTGACACGGCGCTGGACTATGTGAAAATCGGGCACCGAGTTAAGGTTTCCCGCAAAGAAGAGAATCTTTCTCAGGAAGCTCTTGCAGAGAAATGCGCCACCACAAGCCGTTACCTCAGCGACATTGAAAATGGAAAATGCAGACCTTCACTTGATTTGTTGGCAAGAATCTGTGTTGCACTGGATGTGAGTATTGACAGTCTTTTGTATGATTCTCCACTTCCGTACACCGGCTATCTCGTGAAAAATGCGATTCCGGGAAAAGTGAATCAACTCAATAAGCAGAGCCTTGTTTTTCTGGATCGTATGCTCGATGTTCTCATCGAAAACCAGACTGCGGAAGCGCAAAACCAAGGAGTGTAATCATCAAGAAATGTCAGCTCGCCGTTATTGAAAATTGGTATTCATAACGGTGCGTCCATTCCGGCATTCTGAGTCACTCTTTTGAGGAAGAAGCCAATGTTGAAGAGTTATCGGTTGAACGATAAACAGACGCCATATGCAGTGTGGGCACCAGTTTCTCCAACTCCGGGAACAGGATGACAACAAGGCGGGAAACGGATTGTTTGAGCTTGGCACGCTCACGAACTTTGTCGAAGCGGTATCTTGTGAGTGACTTTAGCTCCTCGTTGTGGTATGCTGTGTCTGTGTAGGACTTGAGGTCCACATCAGACATGAGCATAGCCGCAATAGTCCGTGCATCAACGCGGTCGGTCTTAGTCTTTCGGAGACTGAGGCTTTTCCGGTAGAGATTGGTGTGCAAAGGGTTCATGACATAGGTTGCCAGGCCGCAGTCAAGAAGAAACCCGAGGATGTTGTAGCTGTAATGTCCGGTAGCCTCAAGCCCTACTTTTATTTTGTCAGCAGGGAGAGTGCAGGATCGGATACGCCGCAGCAGGGACTCGAAGCCGTCCCGGTTATTCGGGATCGTGAAGACGTCCGCCAGCACCTCGCCTTCCGAGCTGAGGATGAAGCAATCGTGTTTGTCCTTGGCCACGTCAATTCCAACAAAGATCATGATGATACCTCCAGAATAAAGATATGATGCTGCCTCCACAGAACACTTTGCCTTGTAACCTTGTTCTACATAAACCGTCTGGCGGTATCTAACTGATTAACAAATCTGCAAAGGGCTGTGGTTGGAGCCTTTCTGTAACCGTCTTTGCGGTAGGAGTGATGTACCAATCCACAGCATCCCTTACAGTGTAGCACAGCCCTTGGAGAGGGGCTTTAAAAACTACTACTCTATAATACAAGGAGTGGCTATGAATTGGAAAAAAGTCATCTCTATAGTTTTGATAGGAGTGTTAGGTTTAATGTGCATGACGGCATGCCAGGCTACTGCCGGGACATCTGAAGAGAATCATGTACCTGATACATCAACGGCTGCACAAGAGAATGCAGATAACCAAGTCACCGAGGATGAAACAAGTGGCAGGACGATCGTGGTCTATTTTGGCGCAGATTATTCTCGTGATGCTTATGGCTGGACGCTTGATCTGGAAAAAGTAAAACGCTCCGTTGATGTACAGCTTCGCACGCTTCAGACAGATTATATTGACTATGGCTTTATTCATTGTCAGGATGAGCTTTCCGATTGGGATATATATAAGAACAATGGAGTTTTGGATTACCTTCTGGAACTGAAAAAGTCAGGGGTCGTGCGGCATATCGGGCTTTCGTCCCATACTCCGGAGGTTATTCAAAAAATACTGGACGATGGTATGCTGAAGCTCAAGAGACTTGGCAGGCATGGCGGAGCCGATGGAGCGCCTGGCAGCCTCACGGATTTCAACCGCTTTGTCCCGATCATAGCGGCCTTTTGAGGCATCAGATAAGACAGTTTTGAAGTGCGTCAGATGGGCGTTGGCAATCTGCTTTGCGCCCGGGAACTCGTTGAGCATAGCATGCTGCCATTTCCCTGTTCGGTGATAAGAATGCAGGCGGCATTGTACTGCTCCAGAAGTTCGATGCCTATTATCACGGTTACGTCGATATGGAAGACAAGCCGCATCCCGGCTATGTGGACATGATCGACGAGCTGACCGCCAAGTTTCCGCTGTCCGAGCCGCAGATCGTTGGAGAACAGAACCAGAAGGACTTCATTGCTCTGTTTGGCGCGATCCTCCGGATGCGCAATCTCCTGTCATCCTTCGATGAATTCAAAGGTCATGAACTGATTTCTGAGCGGGATCTGCAGGATTACCTGGGAAGATACCAGGATCTCCGGGATGAGTGGAGAAGAAAGCGTGAAGACAAGGATGCAGATGTAGATATGCTGATGTTTTCCATCAATCCTGCATACGATTACCATGAAGGTGCCTATGCAATCGGAAGCGTTGATGAGCGCAGCGGGATTTACCGTCGCTGTGAAGCAGAGAATATTGGCATTACGGTGATGAAACCTTTTTCCGGTGGACAGTTGCTTAACGCACATACAAATTGACGATTTGCTTCGCGCTCAGAGAGCTGTTAAGGAGGGACTGAGCATTGAGCCAAACGACAGCGATCTTCATTTTCTGATGGCGTACTTCCTTGCCCGCCATGGTGGAAAGGGAGCCGCGCAGAATTATATTGCTACAAACCGGGAGTATATTCTATCCGAACAGCACACCGCAATCAAACAGGCATTGGAAGGAACATTCATGGATAGCGGCGCGTTAAGAGACCTTATGCACTTCTGATACGTTCCGTAGCCCTGAGCGGAGCTGTTCCGTAGCCCTGAGCGGAGCTGTTCCGTAGCCCTGAGCGGAGCCGTTCCGTAGCCCTGAGCGTAGCCGTTCCGTAGCCCTGAGCGGAGACCACCCGCGTGTTATCACTTTGTTACCGACGAAAGCCGGAATACAGAGTGACACGCGGGTGGCTTTATGTTTTTCTTATGGATTGACGCACACAGCCAATATAACCAACAAACACGGATAGGATTATTGCGGCAATTTTTCAATCCGAACTTATTTGCATACCGTCACCATGCCCGAAGCAGTTTTGTTGCTTCGGGCATTTTTGCGTATATAGGGCTTCCACGCTGCCGCAGCCCTCCTCCGATCTGGATTTTTTCTCAAACGAAAAATTCAGATTTGGAGGTAAAAAACATGGCTTACAACAAAGCCAGAGAGGAACTGAAATGGTTCCTTTGGAAAACCGCCGAGGAACAGAAACTGCGTGAACTCGGCGTCAGCGAGGACAAGATTCAAGACCTGCACGTTTACGATTGGGCGATGTTCAAGGCAAACCGGAACTACTACAACCACATTCAGGAGGTCGGCGACTATCTTGAAACGGTGGCGGCAGTTGAGGATCAGCCGGTGATCCGGGATGTTGACGATCTTCTGAACGAGATTGAAAACCCGGAACTTTTCAGAATCTTGCTGACCGTTGATCGGGTTACGTTAGAAATAGCAGTTTTGAAAATGAATGGAAGAACTGGACTTGAGATTTCCAAGGTTCTCGGAATATCTGAAAATGCCGTAAAGCAGCGTTGGAAACATCTCAAAGAAAAAATTGAAAAAATTTTATAAGCAGAGACACTTTTTGCCCTTTCCCAATGGCTATTGGGTGAAGGACGCAAAATCACGATCTTCACTGTTCCTTGAAAATCGAATAGCGGTGATATTGGTACAAAAACCGTGCAGGAGCGTTTAAGCGCCGCCGCCAAGACGAGAATCCGTCTCCGAGCGATCAACGGCAGCTTATTACCTTGCTTTGGCAAGCAGGGCGCGATGAGATGCACGGTGGATAATGAAACTTGCTCACGCCCTCCCACGGACTTGAGGGGGAACCCTGCGGCACACGCTATGAACGATGCTGCGGAGTTATGACAGCCGCGCCAGCGGAGACCTGTATCATGCCCAGCGTCGGGGGTTCGGGATAAATGCGACGAACGCAATCAACAAAAGTATTTGTGTGAAGCTGCTGTGCGGCAATCTTGTCTCTATGTATAAGACGCCATTCACAGCCGCACAGCACGTTTTCAAAGTCAGATACCATGCGCCGGTGGAGCAATCTGCCGGCGTATTCATGTGACCTTGAAACACTACACAGAAAGGAGTTCACCATGAACACAAGAAATCCGGCTGATGAAACCAGCACTGCCGAGCTTATCGACATCCGCGATGTTTCCGTGAACAAAGAGCTTCCGAAGCAGGAGCGCATTGCCGCCTTCGTGGAGCAGATCAAGAACCCCTACCGCTTCCGCTGCGGTGAATTTGTGGTGAACGTCCGGTTCGCCGCAAACGGCATTTCGCTGGAAGAATGTCTGCAAGGTATTTTGAGATGATCGACAAACTTGTGCGCTTCCGTAAAAAGAAGTATAATGAGCGCGGAAAAGGATAAAACACTCTGAACCTCATAACCACTCTTTTTGTTGCGGGAGCAGTCCGGGATGAAAGGAGTGTATTTTCATGCCTAAATTCAAAGCAACAGCGTACATCCGATTGTCCTATACGGATGACCACAGCAAAGAGAGCGACAGCGTGGACAATCAGCGCAAGCTCATTGAGAACTTTGTTTCGCAGAACCCCGATATTGAAATCGTCTGCGAAAAAATCGACGATGGTTACAGCGGCATCATCTTTGACCGTCCTGCTTTCAAAGAAATGATGCAGCTCGTCACGGACGGAAGCATCAACTGCGTCATCGTCAAAGACCTTTCCCGTCTCGGACGTGAGTACATTGAGACCGGACGTTATCTCCGACGTATTTTCCCAACCTACGGTGTCCGCTTTATCGCCATCACGGACAATATCGACACCGCCCATGAAAACGGCAGCGATGATCTGACGGTCTCCGTCAAGAACATCATGAACGAAGCGTACTGCCGTGACATTTCCATCAAAACCCGCACCGCGCTGGAAGTGAAACGCCGCAACGGTGATTTCGTCGGCGCGTTTACGGTGTACGGGTACATGAGATCGGAGGAAAATAAGAATCAGCTTGTACCTGATCCCTACGCTTCCCGCGTCGTGCAGGACATATTCCGTATGCGTCTTGACGGCTCCAGCGCATCCAAGATCGCGTCGGAGCTGAACCGGCTTGGTATTCTTTCACCCCTTGCCTATAAGAAGAACAACGGTCTGCCGTATGCCAAAAAGGGTTATGCCGATAAGGATAACTGCAAATGGTCGGCTACGACGATCATCCGCATTTTGCAGGATGAGATTTATACCGGCACCTTGGTACAGGGCAAGCAAGGAACGCCCCACTATAAAATCAAACAGATGGAACAGCGTCCGTCATCGGAATGGATTCGCGTTCAAAATGCGCATCAGGCGTTGGTTCAGAAGCAGGATTTTGAGCTGGTACAGCACATTTCCAATCTGGACACCCGCACGGCTCCGCAAAAGGACAGCGTTTATCTGTTCTCCGGCGTTCTGATCTGCGGATGCTGCGGCGGACGCATGACCCGAAAAACGAACCGTTCAAACGGCAAAGAGTATCACTACTATTACTGTCCCACCGGAAAGAAAAACGGCTGCGGTCACGCGGTCATGCTCAAAGAGGACGATCTGATCGAATGTGTCAGAGAAAACCTGAAAGTGTACATTGACAACGTGGTTTCGCTGGATGCTCTGTTGCAGGGCATCGACCAAGAGACCATCAATCAGACCATGGTGAAGGAATACACCGACCATATCACGGACAATGAGCGCCGGTTGGAGCAGACGCTGGAGTTCAAGGCTCGGCTGTATGAGAATCTTGTCAGCGGCGCTCTCACAAGAGAAGAATACGCTTCCTACAAGGCAAATTACACCCGGCAGGCAGAACAAATCCGTGCCAGTATTCAGGCTCTCAAAGACAAGCTGAACGATGTGCTTGAAAATAAAAGCGAGCGCAATCGCTGGATTTCCCATTTCACGGAGTTTTCTTCCCTTGAAACCCTTGACCGAAAAGCCATCGTGCATTTCATCAAGAGCATCCGTGTTGTCGGGAAAAAGGAACTGGACATTACCTTCAATTTTCAGGATGAATATGAAAAAGCCGTGCAGCTTCTCAGACAGGCACGGCAGAGAAAGGCAGGCTAACGAATGGCGAGGAAAAGCAGAAAAGAACTTCCGGCAGCCATCGTGCCGGAGCAGGAACAATCCTGTAAAGCCGGGATTTATGTCCGTCTTTCCGTTGAGGATACGCACACAAGAACCTGTTCCATCGAGAGCCAGCAGATGATCGTTGCGTCTTTCTTGGAACGGAACCCGGAGATCAGCGTTTATAACACCTACATTGACAACGGCGCGACGGGTACGAATTTTAACCGTCCCGGCTTTCAGCAGTTGTTGTCCGACATTGAAGCAGGCTTTGTAAACTGCGTCATTGTCAAAGACCTTTCCCGGCTGGGGCGCAATGCCATCGACACCGGCTATTATATCGAGCAGTATTTCAGAATCCGCAATATCCGCTTCATAGCCATCAACGAGAACTATGATACCGCCAACAAGGACGGCACGGAGAACGGCATCATGATCCCGCTGCGGAATATGATAAACGAAGCCTACGCCATGGACATTGCCCGCAAGATCAAAGCCCAGCAGCGTCAGGCAATGAAGGACGGAAAGTACATCGGAGCCAGACCACCTTATGGTTATCTGAAATCCGAGGACGATTGCCATCAGCTCATTATTGACCCCGTTGCCGCTCCTGTCGTAAAAAAGATATTCGAATGGGCAAAGGAAGGCGCAGGGCTGAACACCATAGCCGTCCGTCTGAATACGGAAGGCTGTCTCCCGCCCAGCAATTACAAAAAAGAAACCGGTGAAATCCGGCATGAACGGCTGGTAGGAAGCGGTCATTGGCAGACAAGAACTGTCAACAAGGTACTCCGTTCCGAGGTCTATACCGGCGATCTTGTTCAGGGCAAAACGAAAAATATCGACCACAGACAGGTCATAGCTGGCAAGGACAATTACATCACCGTACAGAACACACACGAAGCGATTATCAGTCATGAGCTGTTCGATGAGGTACAGGAAATTCTTGACTGCGTAGCGGAGGAAGCAAGAGAACGCAATGTCGTTCCCTACACGCCCAATCTACTGAAAGGCAAGGTGTTCTGCGCCGAGTGCGGCAGACCGCTTCATCGTCAGCGGAATATGAGGAAGAAACACCCCGATGTTTATCTGTTCCATTGCCTGACGCCGAGCCGCATCAATCCTGATGACTGCCCCGGCGTGACGATCCGGGAGGATGTTCTTCTTGACCTTCTCTGCAATCTGCTGACCTGTGAGCTTGAAACGTCTTTGGGAGACTGTCTGATGCAGGCAGATACCAACGACGAATATGAGCAGTCCCGCGTCGAACTGAAAAACAAAATCATCAGCCGCAGACAGGAAATCGTCCGGTTGCGCGGTCTTGCCCGCAGCCTTTATGAGAACCTTGTCAACGGCAACATCACCAAAGACGAGTATTACGACTACAAGGCAAAATACGAAGGCAAAATCAATCTGATTGCACCTGAGATTGAAACGCTGGAGCAGGCGTTACAGCTCATCGAAAAGCAGGAAGAACAACAGCGCCGTTTGGCAAAGGACGCTGAAAGCATCCGGCAGGATCATGAGCTGACGGCGGCGCTCATTGACCGGCTCATCGAGCGCGTCGATGTTTCCTCTGACAAGCAGGTAAGCGTGACCTACCGCTTCAAGAGCGAATATGAAAACTGTAAGGAGGTGCTGCGGCAATGCAGAAATATGTGATAGCCCTTTACATCCGGCTGTCCATCGAGGACACCAAATACGACAGTCTGAGCATTGAGAATCAGCACCTTGTCCTGAACGAGTACGCTTCCTCCATGCCGGAAGCCATGAACGCCGAGATATTGGAGTTCATCGACAACGGTTATACGGGAACCAACTTTGAGCGTCCCAAGGTGCAGGAGCTGATCGAGATGGTACGGGAGAACAAAATCGACTGTATCATCGTCAAGGATTTCTCCCGGTTCGGGCGCAACAGCATTGAGACCGGCTATTTCATCGAGCGCGTCTTTCCGCTGTTCCATACACGCTTTATTTCCATCAGCGACGACTTCGACAGCAACCGCTACAAGGGAGATACCGGCGGTATGGACGTGGCTTTCAAATACCTCATCAACGAGTATTACAGCCGCGATATGTCGATCAAGACCAAGAGTGCCAAGTATGCCAAGATGCAGCGCGGCGAGTATCAAAGCAAAATATGTCCTTTCGGATACCGCAAAAGTGCAGACGGCAGAATGGAGCCTGACCCGGAAACCGCGCCGGTGGTACGGCACATCTTTGAGCTTGCCGTGCAGGGCTTCGGCGCCACACAGATCGCCAAGAAGCTCTATCAGGAAGGCATCCCCACACCGGGAGAATACAAGAACGCTCATGGAAACCATACGCACGATGTTTCCCGCGCTCATGGGATATGGTCGGCATCAACCGTCCTCCGCACTCTGGACGACGAGCGATATATCGGCACATACATCATCGGGAAGAAAGCCGTTACCGAAGTGGGCGGCTCAAGGGTAAAGACCAAGGACAGGGACAAATGGTTCATTATTCCTGACCATCATCCCGCGCTTGTGGATAAGGAGACCTTTGAAAAAGCAGGATCAAAAATAACCCGGTTTTCTCAGCCCCACAAACAGAAACGGGAATATCCGCTCCGAGGCAAAGTGTTCTGCGGAAACTGCGCTCATGCGCTCTCCCGGATACCGAAGAAAACGCCTGTTTTTGTCTGCCGTCATTCACAGGCAGATGAAAGCTACGCCTGTTACAATCTCTCCATCACAGCCGATGAGCTGGAAGAAGCGGTGTTCACAACACTGAAAACGCACCTTGCCGTGTTTGCAAACAGCGACGCGGACGGTTCAAAGCCTTTCATGTTCGTCGCTGAAAAAGCCGCTTATGAACAGCAGATCGAAGCTCTGCAAAAAGAAAAGCAGTCCCTCTTTGAGCGTTTCGTCATGGACGAAATCAGCGAGGAACTGTTCAAGTCAGAAAAGAAGCTCTGCGACGATCAACTTCTGAAAGCGAAAAATGCCTATGCTGCCATTACAGCACTGGCAACCCAACAGCAGGAAGAAAAGGAACAGAACAGCAGCCGTCAGGCGGCGGCAAATACTGTCCTGAACGCTGATGCCCTGACACCGGAGATCATCGACCTGCTCATTGACCGCGTAACTGTATTCCCCGATAAGCGCATCGAGATCACATACAAAATCCAAGATTTCAATGCATAGGGGAAAACAAAATTTTTTGTCGTGTGCTTGACATACGGGTGCCTGAGATCATGAAAGCGAATGTGCTTCAAGCCGTTTTTCTCGAGGATCTTCCTAAA
>Ga0310696_10002766_pt1 | contig 22671 bp, 22 predicted proteins | sample AusTroGonzalo_MG_4_FD_203885 | JGI IMG/M metagenome (GOLD analysis project Ga0310696, IMG submission 203885) | Bovine rumen microbial communities from tropical cattle in Woodstock, Queensland, Australia - Gonzalo_02 (v2) (version 2) | ecosystem: Host-associated > Mammals > Digestive system >...
GCCTTGAAGGCATCCATATAGCTGCAGATGTCCTTGCCGGTGAAGATGGGAGAGTTCTCGTCGGGCACTTCCTCGGGAGTCCCAGCAGGAATGCCTGTGTCCACCAGAATCACCTCGCTGCCCGTGTCAATCAGATAGTTCTGCAGACTGCCACGATAGCGGATGTTCTTGTCGAACTTGTCCATTCCCTCTTCGCCTCCGAACACGAAGGGCTGGGTGTAGAATCCGTCTTTACGGAATTTTACTGCTTTGATTTCCATTGTCGTACGTTATTACATCATCGCCATGAGGAAATTATCATAGCCGAGTTTCTCGATGAGATAGAGATACTGTGCCTCCCAAGCCATGTGGTCCTTCTCGCCGTCAATCCACTTCTGGATGAGCTTTTGGGTGGGATAGTCATCAGCAAAGGCCTGTGCCATCTCGCTCATAATCTTCACTGCGTCGGGGTTAAAGTCGCTTTCGATCTGCTGCTTCGGGTCGTCATAGAACGGGAACTCCACGGTCTTCATCAGCTTCTGCAACTCAGCAGGTTTGTAGCCAAGTTCCACCAAACGGTTCAGAACCTCTTCGGCTTCCTCCCATTCCTCTTCGGCTTCCTCTTTCCACTTGTCGGCCAACTTGTTCCAGCCTTGCAGACGGTCGTATGCCGAGAAAGCGAAATGTTGTTTACTGTTTCCAAACCAAACAGCTCCAGCCATAGCGAACTGTTTCAATGCTTCTTTTTTTGTCATAACTTTTTTATTTTTAATGAATTAAACTAAACATTTGAAATTTTACAAAGTAACGACTTATTTCCCACACTGCCCAAACTCAAACGAAACAAAAACCGACCGAAACGAAATAAATTCAATTTTTCATTGTATCTTTGCAGCGCAAAGCGGTATTCGTATGTACAGTTTGAAGGAATTTTGGCAACTAAGAAACCTGCCCGTACCCAAAGGGGAGTGGGACGGGAATGTCATCTGCATAGAGACTAATGTGGAGTGGACCTTCGGCACGAACGAGACACACGGGTTCCTGTCGTGCTACACCTTTACGATTGTCACGCACGGGTGGGTTACCATTTTATATAACAACCGCGAACTGACGCTGCACGAAGGCGACCTCTACACCTATTCGCCCGGCTTCGAGGTCACCGTCCTCGCCAGTTCCAACGATTATAGCGGCATCTGCCTGCTGGGCGACGAGCATTTCACGCTCAGCCTGCCCACGGTGCGCGACGCCATCCGCACGGCCTACTTCTCAATGGTGGAACTCACCTCGCCCGTGTTGCCGCTGAAAACCGACGATTTTCGCCGTCTACGAGAACTGATGCAGATGATGATTCACTACCAGCAGATGGGACTCCCGCTGGCCAATGACAGTCTGCGGATGCTCTATAACCTATTCCTCACCGACCTCTCTACCATCCAGCAGCACAGCATCCGCGAACACCGCTTCCCCAAGCGCGTCGAAGAAATCTTCCTTGGATTCCTCGGCCTGCTGCCCCAAAACTTCGCCGAACATCACGATATCGGCTTCTACGCCTCCGAACTCTGCATCACCACCACCTACCTCTCTCGTGTTGTCCGCCAGGTGTCGGGCGGCCGCACGGTGATGGACTATATCAACCAGATGCTCCTAATGGAAGCCGTGTTCCTGTTGCGTCAGACTTCACTTAGCATCACCCAAATCTCCGATCAACTCCATTTTGCCGAAGTCACCACCTTCTCCCGTTTCTTCCAGCGCATGAAAGGGATGAACCCGAGGGAGTTCAGGAAAGGGCGGTGAATGTCAAATGTCGCCGCAAAGGCTTGAAAACCCTTGCGGCAAGTATGAAAAGGATGTGATTAAGTTTGCGGATTTACTGTCTCTCTTTTTTGAGTTCGGCCAGTTCTGCCTCAAGACGTGCAATCCGTTCATCGTTGTCATTTTCCCGCTTCACCGTGTGCTTAAGCTTGAACATGGCGAGGTTCAACTCCACGGAGGTCTCGCTGCTTTGAATCGGCAGGTTGTCCGCCAGCAGCTCTGCCGCAAGCTGTCCGCCACGCTGCAGCAGCGATTGCTGGACTGCTTTATCGTCCTCGTGTTGGGAAACTTCGGCAATCACCTGAGTAAGTTCACGTAATTTAGCGTATGCCTCCACAATGGCGATGGTGGTCTCTTCCGCTTTCGCCCCCTTCAGGATTGTGGCCAACATGTAAAGTCCTCGCTCGGTGAAAGCTTTAGGGTTTGATGGTGAATACAAAAGATTCCCTAGGTTATCAAAAATTTTGACAACCTCCTCCTTCTCTTTTTTGTCAAGCTCGATAATATAGCCTTCCGGAAACTTGTTAGGATTGTTTTTAACAGCCTGATTAACTTCGCGCGTTTCAACTCCGTAGAGTTCTGCGATATGATTGGACAGAATCACCTGCTGGTTTCTCAAGGTGATCATCTTGTCTTCTACATCCATAATATTTGTCATAACCAATATAATTTTATGATAAAAGTTATTAATAATTCTAAGCTGCAAATATGCAGAATCCTTTCAAATAAATCAAGGGTAAATCAATATTAACTCATTAAATATCAAATATATAAAAATGACATTTTTCAATATAAAAGCTGCCATTTTCGTGATAAAAATTGCAAATCGTAAAAATTGTGCAAAACCCATAGACGCCGCACATTGGATGGCCAGTTGGATTTTTGGAAGAATTTTTGCGATGATGGGGGCCATGGCAATAGTCATTGGTGAACGGTGAATTGCTATGCGTTCCTGACAAAACAAACACCGCCGCAAAGGCCATGAAAGCCCTTGCGGCAACCATTCTCTGTGTACCCCTTATTCTTTTGTAAATATGTAAACAGCCAATGTAGGCAGGATGACCAATAGCAATAGCGCACCCTCCACCAATGCGTACGACCCGAAATAGTCAACCAATGTCTGAAATTTCAGAATGCCATCAACCAGTATGACTAAAAAGGCAAACCAACAGAGAAAGAATATTGCCGAATACTTGATTTTCCGTTTTTTAAGTTTCATTGCTTTGTCTCTTGAATTTCATGACAATCAGATGGTTATCATTTTGTAGTGTCAATGTCAAAATACAAACCGCTAGATTATCCGATTGCAAAATTACAGATGATTTTTATCTCTACTTTTCCATCTCAGGATGCGGCACAGACAATGGCAGGCCCGCTTGCGAGAGATAGAACATGTAGAGAATGGCCGGCTTGGTGCCACGGTTCTCACCGTGGTGAACAGTCCCGACCATCTCGACCACGGCCTCGCCCTCATGGACGACCTTCTCTGTTCCGTCTTGGGCGATGATGGTCAGTTCACCTTCCACCAGCACGCCGTAGTTCATCACCGGATGGTGATGCCAGTCAAGCTTCTGTCCGACGGGAAAAATGTATTTCTTGACCACCAGTTCGGGGCGGCCTTTCGGATAGTCTGGGAGTTCCGCACCGTCCCAGCTCTGCGAGGTGCGGATAAGTTCTTTAGTTTCCACTTGCATATCATATATCAATTTTGGTTTGGCAAAAATACTAAAATATATTTTTCCTATCTTTGCGCCCCCTTTTAAAAACCGGCTTTTGAAGGATGAAACCGTATAAGATATTCTTGTTTATCGCCCTTGTAATCAGCGCATTGGCCGCTTTGTGCTTCTTTTTCCCAAAAGAGGGTATCAAGATCGGCACGGCGGAATTGCGGTTCCCATCCTTCGACGACGTGCTGGTGGGCGACACCCTGAAGAACGTGAAGGTCAAGGAAATCGACTCCGTGGAGTTGAAGCACCTCAACGATTTGAAAGACACGCTGCAGCAGTACCGCCAGGCAGTGACCGAGCTGCCGGGGCACTTCTACCTGCCTAACGACGATGTCGCCTTCTTCGACCGCTTCTTCGCCCGTGCGGAGCAGGCGCGCGCCAACCACGAGGTGGTACGCATCCTGCACTACGGCGACTCGCAGATTGAGATGGACCGCATCTCCTGTAACATCCGCAGTTGGTTCCAGCGTACATTCGGCGGCGGCGGCCCGGGCTTGGTGCCCGCCATCCAGACCATCCCGTCGTTCGCAGTGAGCCAGTACGCCTCCGGCGACCTGACCTTGTACTCGTCGTATGGTGACGGAGCACGCACCAACGGCAACTACGGCCTCATGGCCAAGTGCTACAGGCTAGGCAGCGGCGCCACCTTCGGAGCCAACGCCTCCCGCCACAGCGACACCGATCCGCGCGTGAAGAAGTTCTCCAACATCACCCTGCTCTACAACGACCGCAACGGCAACTTCTCCGCCACCCTCAAAGACCGCAAGAGCAAGTACGACAGCACTATACAAGTGGGCTTGCCCGGCATCCATACCTGCCATTGGCTGATGGACTCCGCCACCACCTCGCTGCAAATCGCCATGCACGGTTCCGCCGACATCTACGGCATCATGCTGGACAACGGCTATGGCGTGGCCGTCGATAACATCCCCTTGCGCGGCTCTTCCGGCAACCAATTCACGCTCATCAACGACACGCTGCTCCGCAGTTGTTACAAGCAAGCCAATGTGGGAATGATCATTCTGCAGTTCGGCGGCAATTCCGTGCCCGTCATATATAACGACAAGTCGCTCAACAACTACTGCGAGAGTATCGACCGACAAATCAAGCGCGTGCGGAAAACATGTCCGGGCGCCACTATCCTGTTCATCGGTCCCTCCGACATGAGCACGCGGCGCGGCGGCAAGCTCGACACCTACCCCATGCTGCCACAGCTCATTGACAGTCTGCGCACCATCGCCCTGCGCAACCACGCCGCCTACTGGGATATCTACGAAGTGATGGGCGGCCAGGGCTCCATGGTAACCTGGGCGCACAACGGGCTCGCCGGCCCCGACTACGTGCACTTCACGCCCGCCGGCGCACGCAAGGTGGGCCAGACCCTCGCCAACAGCTTCGCCACTATGTACGAGTTCTACCGTACCCGCAAGAACATGCCCAAACAACAATTCGACACCCTATGGAACGTATCGGCAAAATAGTATTCCCGCTTCTCACGCTGCTCGTTCTGTGCGTCGGCAATACTTGGGCACAGGTGGACCTCACAGAGGCCGACTCCCTGCCGGAGATGCCCACCTTCACCGACACGCTGGTGGTGGACACCATCGTCACCTTGACCGAGGAACCCGACGAGGCGGATGCCGAGTCGGAAGAGACTGAAATACAATTTGACATAGACACGCTCTACTGGGGCCGCGACAGCATGCCCATGGTGCGCTTTTACGATAAACTGGACCAACTTCTGAGGACCAAGCAGGGCAACCTGCACATCGTGCAGATCGGCGGCTCGCACATACAGGCGGGCACCATGACGCACCGCATACGCAAGCACCTGCTGGACGAGTACGGCGAAGCGCCGGCCTCGCGCGGGTTCATCTTCCCCTACTCCACCGCCGCCAACTGCAACAACCCCAGCGACTACCGCACCGGCAAGGAGCAGCCCTTCAACCTCATCCGCAATGTCTATCAGAGTTATCAGTTCCCTCTAGGCGCGTCCGGCATCGCCGTGTGGACCGCCGAAGCACTGAACTCCCTCACCATCAGGATGAATGCGCCGGAGTACGACTTCGTGGCCGACACCGTCATCCTGCTGGGCAAGACCTACGGCTGGCCCATCGACCCGATTCTCAAAGAGGACACCATCTACCATTTCCCCGACAGCATCGATTTCGAGAACGACCGCTACTACTTCTTCAACTTTGACCACGGGGTGAAGGACTTCACGCTCTATTTCCCGTGCAGCAAGGGCGACACCTTTGTGGTGAACGGCATCCTGCTAAAAAACGGAAGACCGGGCATAACGCTCTCATCCATAGGAGTTAACGGCGCACAGACATCCTCGTATCTGCGATGCCAGAACCTCACGCGCGACATGGAGTTGCTGCGTCCCGACCTCGTCATCTTCAACATCGGAGTGAACGACGCCTACGGCGACAAGTTCGACTCGGTGGCGTTCAAGAACAACTACCTGAAACTGGTGGCGCGCATCCGCGAGGCCAGTCCCGACTGCGCCTTCATCTTCGTCACCAACAACGACACCTGGAAGAAAGGGAAGAAAAAACGCTACTATGTGAACAAGACCGGCCCGATGGTGCAGGATGTAATGTACCGGCTGGCCGACCTTACCGGCGGGGCCGTGTGGGACCAGTTTGCTGTGATGGGCGGACTGAAATCCATGGACACCTGGCGCAAGAAGGGACTGGCGCAGAAAGACCGCGTGCACTTCACCGCCAGCGGCTATAATCTAATGGGCGACCTTTTCTGGGACGCCTTTATTCGTGAACTTAAAAAAGAGAAGAAATGAATCTGGACAGTTTGAAAATATTCCTGACAAACCTCTTCTCGTTCAATGAAGAGTACCCGTTGTTGTTCACGCAGTTCAACTTCTGGGCGTTCTTCGCGCTGGTATTCGCCCTCTTCTCCCTGTTCCACAGCAAACGGCTGCTGCGCAACGGATTCCTGTTTTTCGCCAGCGTCTTCTTCTACTACAAGACCTCAGGACTCTTCGTGCTCATCCTCCTTTTCGACATGATTCTCGACTATTTTCTGGGAATCTTCATGGACCGCTCCAAGCGGCAGGGCGCGCGCAAGTTCCACATGATTGCGGGTGTGGTCATTAACTTATTGGTACTCTGTTATTTCAAATACGCCTACTTCTTCACGGACGCGTACAACACCATAGTAGGCAGCAAGTACGAGGTCATCAACTGGCTGGCGCAGTGGACCAACGATTTGAGCGGCAAGAACTATTTCGATGCCTCCAAGATTCTGCTTCCGGTGGGCATCTCTTTCTATACCTTCCAGAATATCAGTTATTTGGTAGATGTCTATAAGGGCAAAATCCGGCATGTCTCCAACATGTTGGACTTCGGCTTCTATGTCACCTTCTTCCCACAGTTGGTAGCGGGTCCCATCGTGCGCGCCGACCAGTTTGTGCCGCAACTTTACAAGAAATTCTTCCTGAGCAGACGGCAGTTCGGCATCGCCGTGTTCTGGATTCTGAACGGTTTGGCCAAGAAGTTGATTATGAGTGACTACCTCGCCGTCAACTTCGTGGACCGCGTCTTCAACAACCCGTCGTTGTTCACGTCCTTTGAGAATTTCTCCGCGCTGTTCATCTACTCGTTGCAGGTCTATGCCGACTTCTCGGGCTATACGGACATCGCTATCGGCGTGGCCATGCTGATGGGCTTCTACCTGCCCAAGAACTTCAACTCGCCCTACAAGGCCGACTCGCCAAGCAACTTCTGGAAGCGTTGGCACATCTCGCTTTCCAAGTGGCTGCAGGACTACCTCTACATCCCGCTGGGCGGCAACCGTAACGCCACCGTGGGCACCTACCTGTGCATCTTGATGATTGGGGCGGTCATCATATTGCTGACCAAGAACGCCGTCATCACGAGCATCATTGTCGGGTTGGCGGTCATCCTCACCATCATCTCCCTCATCAGCAAGAAGGCGCGGCTGAAGATCAGCACCAACATCAACATGATGAACACCATGCTGTTGGGCGGCTTGTGGCACGGCGCGTCGTGGAACTTCATGATATGGGGCGGTTTGAACGGCTTCGGCATCCTGGGGTTCAAGATCTGGCGGCACTTCAAGCAATGGCTGCGGAGTGTGGTCTCCTTCGTCATCTTCGCCGCCTTCTTCGCCTGCAACTGGTTCTGGCCCAGTCCGGTGCTGATGATCTTCACCGTATGGTCGGGTGTCTTCTTCGGCGGCACGCTCATCCGGTGCATCTACTCCACCATCTGGCCCAACAAGGATATCAACTGGCTAAATTTCAGTTGGAACGTATTGATGACCTTCGTATTCATCTCGTTCACGCGATTGTTCTTCCGTTCGGGTTCCAACCTGGACCCGGCGGTGGCCAACGAAACCGCCTGGAACACCGCCAAGGCGATGGTCAACAGCATTGGCGGGCACTGGAATGTGGCGGCCATCCCTGATATTTTGGCCAATTATTGGATTGTGTTCACTTTGTTTGTGGTGGGCATGGTCATCCACTGGCTGCCGGAGCGATGGAAGCGCTGGTACAGGGTCAACTTCGCGTTGCTGCCCATCTGGCTCATCGGCCTCATCGTAGTAGTGGCGGTCTTCGTGCTCTACCAGTTCATCACCGCCGATTTGCAACCGTTCATTTATTTCCAGTTCTAGATTCCCACACAGAGGCCATGCGGTCTATCCCGCAGCTGCTGTACGCCCCACACAGTTGAGCTGAGCCGTATGCACCACACAGACGAGTCTTGCTTTATACCCCACACAGACAAGCTGTGCGGGGTTAATAGGATGTAGTGCCTTCGGCACAGAGGGAATAATGTGGTGTGGGCCTCTTTACATGCCAGAGTTGTTTTGGATAAGCATGACCGCTTGCTTTCAGCATTCAGATACAGTTGTAGTGTTCTCATGTGCCGGAGGCACATTATTCCAATTACCCCGCACTTATAGTGTGGGGGATAGTGAACCCTGCGCATGCTCCGCGTGCCGGAGGCACGCCACTTTTCCTCCCCCCCATCAGGGGGTTCCATATCTGTAGCACCGGCAGCCGTGGTTTGCCCCCCCCGCATCTTGCATATCGCGCCAACCCCACCGCCGCAACACAATTTCCGTGAAATTCGTGCCATTTTTATGCGGTTTTTTGTTATTTTTGCAGGGTAAAATTTAAATTGAAACCTTGTTGTTGATTACAAATTGATACAATCAAATAACATATTAGAAATATTGAACAGCTCCCCAAGCGTCGCATTACTGCGTGCCAGGAGTTGTGATATCATTCTTGAGTTCTTTCCAGGTGTCTTTGGAGATGTGGCCGCCATCTCTCACGAAAATATTCACAGTCAACTAGCTGACTTTCTGAATAATCACGGTATTGAAGAAGATGATGAAAACGAAATTTTGTTTTCAGACACTTACGAAGAAAAAGCGGCAAAATACATCAAACAATGGACAGACAATGGCTTTCTGACGAATTATAGAAATGAAGAGGGTGAGATTTTTTATGAGCTATCATCTCATTCTAGCAAAGTTATTGATTGGCTGTCAGGATTGAAGCAAGAAGAATATATTGGTACGGAGTCAAAGTTTAAATCAATTATTACCCAGTTGAAAGAATTGGTGGAATTCACCAATGAAGACCGGGAAAAGCGGTTGCAAATGTTGGAAGACAAGAAACAAGAAATTGAACATCAAATTCAGCAATTGCAGTTGGGAGAGGATGTCAAAGTCTTTGAGGAATACGAGATTGTGCCTAGATTTCAGCAAATCAACAAGCAGGCAAAAGAATTGTTGACTGATTTCAAAGATGTTGATGACAATTTCAAGGCGATTATCAAGGAGATATATCAGAAGCAGATTGACCAGACATTGAATAAAGGCAGTATCCTTCAATACACTTTTGATGCACTGGATGAATTGAAGTCCAGCTCACAAGGCAAGAGTTTCTATGCATTTTGGGAGTTTCTATTGGCTCGTGAAATGCAATCAGAGTTAGATTCTCTTATTTTGGAACTATTCCAAACGCTAAAAAACAAGAACATCGACAGCGGCGACGCTTTCCTGCTAAATATGGTGAAATATTTGTATGAATCTGGAAGAAAAGTGTATCAGACCAACGACAAGATGGCAGACAAACTAAGCCGTATTATTCGTGAAAACGAGATGGCTCGGTCAGATATAGCCAAACGTATTGTTCAGGAAATTAAGAATACGTTGATTGAAATTTCTAAAAAGAGGCTTAAGCCAGGCATTTCGTTGACGGTTGATGACGGAATGGAGATTAGTATCCCTTTTGACAGAAAGATTACTTTCGAGCAGGGTGAGGATACTGAATATGCTTTTAATCCCGAATCCGGCACTTTGTCAATAGATGAGTTTGGTGAATTAGGCAAAGTATTCGGTAACGTACATATTGACCGTAAGGTGTTGGAGAGTAATATACGTGAGGCAATGAGTGACAAGAGTCAAGTGACGTTATCAGATGTTGTTGAGCAATATCCACTTAAGCAAGGTCTACCAGAACTTTTTGCATACTTTGGAGTGTTAAAACAATTTCCGCACAACTCAGTCAATGAAGAAAAGAATCAGGCCATAGTGTTTGACTATGAAAACAACAAACGAATCTTGATCCCTGAAATAATTATATCGCTATGAACGAGCAGAAGCCATATTCAAAAGCTATCATCCTTCTTCTAAAGAAGACCGTTGAAAAAGGTTCACCAGTTTGGGATGACATTATCAACTACCAGATAGAAATTCAGGAATATCTGGCAGTTATAGGACTGGAATTGATTTTGAAAAAAGATGAGGGCTTCGCTTTCGTTAAACAGATAGTGTTTGATGATGACACCACATTGAATTTAGTTTCCAGACGACAATTAGGATTTGAGGTTTCAATTGTAGTGATTGTACTTCGCCAGATTCTGGAGGATTACGATAATAACCCTGTTGAGACACAATCGTCAGATAGGATTATCACGAATAACGAGATAAAAGACGAGATTCGCTTGTTTTTGCCCGAGAATTACAACAAGGTAAAACTGGAAAAGGACTTGGACCGATATATACAGACCGTAGCCGATTTGGGGTTCTTAAAAGAGGTGAAACGGAATGGTGATGAAGTGCGCTATAGGATACACCGTATCATCAAAGAGAAGGTTACGCTTGAGGATTTAGATGCATTCAAGAAAAAATTGGAAGAGTATGCAGGAACAATATGATTTATTTACAACCAACGCTGGAACTGCTGGCTTTCGGTTGAACTACATGGAAATATATAACTGGGGTACGTTCAATAACCGTATTTGTCGTATTTCCCCAAAAGGTAATAATACGCTGTTAACTGGTGCTAATGCTTCTGGCAAGAGTACCCTGATTGATGCACTACTGACACTGCTTGTACCTGCAAAGAAAGACAGGTTCTACAACCAATCGTCGGGAAACGAACGGAAAGGTGAGCGAACGGAAGAAACCTACGTACTTGGCAATTATGGTAATATACAAGCAGAAGGCGAAACGTCTACCAAGACGCAACAGCTCCGTGACAAGAAAACCTATTCGGTCTTGTTGGCTTCATTTACAAACAATCACGACAATGTGGTGACGTTGTTTCAGGTGCGTTGGTTTGTAAATGGGGAGCTGAAATGTTCGTACGGATTCTCGTCGAAACCACTTTCCATTGGCACGGATTTCTCAGGTTTTAATGGTGGCAAAGGTGACTGGAAAAAAATGTTGGAGAAACAATATAATGCTAATGTGCCGAAAAAGCAGATAGAGTTTTATGACACTATAAAGGACTATAAAGATAGAATCATCAGTGCATTCGGACTTCGATCTGACAAGGCGCTCACGCTATTTAACCAGATAATTGGAGTGAAGGTTTTGGATGATTTGGATCAATTCATCCGCAACAATATGCTTGAACAGCGGGATGCGGAAAGCGAATATATCCATTTGAGTGAGAGTTTTGCTACTTTGATGGAGGCTAAGACAACCATTGAGAAAGTTAGAGAGCAAATCGCTCAGTTGGAACCAATAGATGAGAGGGCCAAGAAGTCGGAAGAAATAGAATCAACACTTAATGATTTACAGAATACCCGAGAGCTGGCCGTGTATTGGTTTGCCAAAAAGAATGTGGAACTGGCCAATGAACGCGTAAATAAGTTGAACGAAAAACTGAAGGAACTTAAACGAGAGCTTGAACAGTTGAATCAAGAGAAAGAAGAACTGAAGGCAAAGGAGAGCGAACTAAGATACTCTATAGATAGTGATGATGTTGGCAGGCAAATTAAGTCTTTGAAAGAAGAAATAGGCAGACTTGAACAAAAAAAGAAGAATCGTCAGTCTAAACTTGAGGAATACAACAAAAAAGCTATTGAAGTAGGATTTTGTGAAAATCCCACAGAACAAGCATTTGCTAATAATCGTGAGAACGCTAGAACGGAAAGAGACAATTGTCAGAAAGAATTAGGTAAAAAGAACGAAGAACGACGTCACGCTTTGAATGAAAAGGACCGCATAGAACGTGAGATTGAAGACAATACAGAGGCCGTTAAAACACTGCTTAAAAACAGGAACAATATATCCGGTCGGGAGGCAGAAATCAGAGATTTGATTTTACAAGAGGTTGGAGCAACTGCAAGTGAAATTCCCTTTATTGGCGAACTGATTCGAGTGAAGGACGGTGAAAAGGACTGGGAAAACTCAATAGAAAAGATTTTGCACAATTTCGGTCTTCGTCTGATTGTGCCGGAAGAGTATTATAAGACCGTCAGTGAATACGTCAACTCTCATAACCTACGAGGAAGAATCGTCTATCATCGATATGAAGCATCCTCTTCGTTGAGAGATTTTCAAAATCCCCCAGCGAACTGTCTGCTGAACAAACTAGAGTTTAATAGGAAAAGTCCATATAGCATTTGGGTTGAAGATGCTATTGCTGACCAATATAACTATGTCTGTGTCTCGAACATGGAGGAGTTCTATCGCTATAGGGAGAGAGCTGTGACAATAGAGGGACTGATTAAGTCAGTACACAATAAGCACGAAAAAGATGACCGTCCAAAGACAAACAGTAGAGAAAACTATGTCCTTGGCTGGGACAATAAAGAAAAAATTGCATCCATCCGTGCCATCGTGAAGGATTTGCAGGAACAGCAAACTCGAAACAAGGAAACTATCCGAAGGATTGAGTCGGAAATAAAGGCGATTGACAGGCAGAAAGAAATATTTGATGATCTATTCAAGCTGTTTCCGAAATTTGAAGAGATTAATTGGGAAGAAACGGCACGTGTCATCCAAGAGAAAGAAGACAAAAAGGAAGAATTAGAGGCAACCAACAATAAAGTAAAAGCACTTGAGGAGCAGTTGAAGGGTGTCCAACAAAGTCTGAAAACACTGGAGGACATAACGATAAAAGCAAAAGACAACGAGATTTATAGAATTGAGCAGGTTGACCTTATCGAAGCCAAAACAAGGTTGTCAGCCAACAACCCTGTACTCGAAAGCTTGGAGAATGTAGATGTCGCCGTCTTTGAAGAACGCTATAGAGCTTGGCTTGATGTTGCTTTCGAGACCATAGAGTCACGGAAATCCTCTTTCCAGTCAGAGATTCAGAAAAAGGAAGATGACGCCAAATCTGAAAAGTCCCGTGTCGAGAACGAAGCTGCTGACCTAATAAGGAAATTCAAAAATCCTTCAGAAGAGATTACTCAAAGATTCAAGGATTGGCGTTCCGACGTACATACCTTGCCAGAAGCAAGTAGTCTCAATTTGATTAGTGAATACCAGAAGTTTTATAATAGGCTAGTAAATGAAGACCTTGTGCGTCATGAGAAGAAGTTCAATGAGTACCTGCAAGAGACAGTAACAAATAAAGTCTCCGTTTTCAGGATGTTTTTCAACAATTGGGAGAAATCAATCAGAGAAACGATTGGCATGCTAAACAAATCACTCTGCGGGATAGATTTTAACACATCACCTGTAACATACATCCAACTGGTCAACTCAAGACGAGTCAATTCAGATATAGCGGACTTTAGGAGAGAACTCGATAATGCGATTCCAAACATCCATGAAACCAATGCAACCATTGACGGTAAGCGTGTCCATTTCGAGCAAAAGATACAACCTCTTATGGAACATCTTAAAAACGAACAATGGCGACGCAAAGTGATGGATGTAAGGTGCTGGTTCTCGTATAAAGCTGAAGAGTTCTACAAAGAAACTGGACAGAAGTTCAAGACATACGAAAGTATGGGACAGCTGTCTGGCGGTGAAAAGGCTCAACTTACTTATACCATTTTAGGTTCAGCAATAGCATATCAGTTTGGACTCACAAAAGACGGTTTGCAAGCTAAATCTTTGCGATTTATTGCAATTGATGAGGCTTTCAAGGCACAAGATGAAGACAAAGCTCGCTATTTGATTTCGCTATGCAAACAATTGAACTTGCAATTGCTGGTTGTGACACCTAGCGATAACATTCATATAGTAGAAAATGATATCTCATTCGTCCATTACGTAGAACGTCGAGGAAACGAATCTGTCTTATATGACATGCCAATTGTACAATTTAAGCAAGAACGTGAAAGATTCCTAGCCAATGATAACACCAACTGAAATAAAGAAGAAAGCAGCAAATAAGTACAAGACTTATTTGCAGTCAATCATTGAAGGCGAGGCTTTCAATCCAATTGTTATTGTTGGTGATAAGAAGCCTGATGAGGATACTGGAAAATTTGAGGCAGAGTTGATAGAATTGATAAGCTATTCCAAGGAAAGAAAGGGTTATGGCTATATAATTGAATTCCAAACTGTCAAAACTAAAAGACACGGATTACAAGATATTCCAATAGCTATAAGCTTTCAAACTGAATTTGACTATCTGAAATATATTGCCGAAGACAAGAATACTGCAAAATTTAAAGAAAACATAGCTTGTATTCTTTCATTATTCCCAGAATTGAAGGGATGGATTTACAAATATCCCATTAAAGTAATAGAGAATGATTGGGAGAGCTTGCTAAAAGTATGTAAGTATTTCAAGGAGACGCCCCAACCGCATCTCTATGTTCGTGAATTACCGATAAAGGTGCATACTAAGTTCATTGAAAACAATAAAGGCATTATAAGAGAACTGCTTGATATAATTATTGCAGAACATATCAATGTAGATGAAAAGCATTTTGAAAGACGTTTCAATCTCAAATACGACGAACCTTTAGTGCGTTTTCGAATATTAGACGAAGACATTAGTATGCAACAATTTGGAGGCATTGATGATTTAAGTATTTCGAAAAGTGAGTTTCAACAGTTATCTCTTTCCATCCAAACTGTGTATGTGGTCGAGAATAAAATTAACATGTTGACCTTCCCCTATAAAAGAGACAGCATTGTAATTTGGGGACACGGATTCGGAGTTGATATAATGAAAGATGTTGAATGGCTCAAGACGAAAATGATATATTACTGGGGAGATATAGATGCTCAAGGATTCCAAATTCTTTCAGAAATCAGAACTCATTTCAGACAAGTAGAGAGTTTCTTGATGGATCGTAATACGTTTGACTTATTTTTTGATAACGAAACAGGTACAGAATCTAACGTTGAAAAAGATTTGTGTCTCACGCCCGAAGAAAATGAAATGTTCAAATATCTTAAAGAAAACAATTTGAGATTAGAGCAAGAAAAGATACCTTTTGAATATTCTTTGACAAAGATACCACAATAAAAAATTCAAACCTCATATCATCATGAAAAAACACCTCACCCTCCTCCTCGCCTGCCTTATGTTCGCAGGCACCACCTTCGCCCAACAACACCTCTCCTTCAAAGGCGTGCCCATTGACGGCACACTGAAAGCATACAGCGACGCCATGGTTAAAGCGGGGTTCCATTATGAAGGAACTCAGGATGGTGTGTCGCTTCTATCTGGCGATTTTGCCGGGTTTAAGAACTGCTATGTGGGCGTTTCTACCTTGGAGAATCTCGATTTGGTTAATCGTATCGCCGTTCTCTTTCCTGGAAGAGAGACATGGAAGGCCGTGTTGACTGATTACGAACGCCTCAAAGAAATGTTGTCAGAAAAATACGGCACACCATCAGATTCGCAGGAGAAGTTTACAGGATACGTAGGAGATTATGACAATGGCTTAGTGATGCTCGCAATAAAAGAGGGTGAGTATCAGTGGCATACTACATTTACAACGGAACTTGGCAGAATAGAACTTTCTATCAAGAAGGGGACCAGCTACGGTACTGCTATGGCTTGCCTTGCCTACTACGACAAAATCAACTCCGAAAAGGCTCGCAACGCGGCCATGGACGACCTATAACGGTCCGTTCTCCCTTTCTCCGCACACCTCCAGCGTGCGATATTCACCCCCAAAAATTCCCATCGTTACCAAGCGATGCAGTCCTACGGACTGCGTGGCCGGAGACAGCAGCGTGCCGTCGGCACGAGGGGGCTCCAAAAAACTACTCTCCGAGAGGCAGAAGATATTTCCTGCTTGTGGCATTCTCCAAAACACTCATCTGTTGAATTGCTATGCTATTCAGTTTGACTAATCTTTCCCGCTGCGGCATCCCATCCTGAATAAAAACTGCATTCAGATTCTCCAAATTGGCCAGACATATCAACTGGTTAACCGTGGCATAATCACGGATATTACCTTTCAACTCAGGATTACTCTCCCGCCATTGCTTGGCTGTCACACCAAACAACGCCACATTTAGCATATCGGCCTCGTCCGCATAAACATAATTTTTCTGCGCATTTGTTAGCACTTGGGGAATAAGATTTTGTTTGATGGCATCAGTGTGAATGTGATAGTTCAACTTTGACAACTCCCGCTTCACATTCCAACCCAGTTGCTTTTGCTCCTCTGCTTTTAATCGCTGGAATTCTTTGACCAAATACAATTCAAATTCGACTGACACCCACCCAGCAAATTTAAATGCAATATCATGATGGGCGTATGTGCCTCCGCCAACACCTGTTTTGGAAATCAATCCCACTGCATTGGTCAGGCCTACCCAACGGGATGGGCTCATCGTGAAAGAATGACTGCCCGCCTCTCTCAAAAGGGGGTCGATTTCGTCCCCTTTAAAAGTCGGATTATTTAATAGTTCCCAAAGACTGAGATACTCTATGGTGTTTTTAGATCTCAACCAATTCTTAACCACATCTTTGGGTTCAGCGGGGTTTTTAATTCTTGCGATGTCGGTTAAACTAATGTAATCTTCACCGTGAACCTTAATGGCTCTAATGCAGGTATCTTTTACCGTAAGTCTCATAACTGTTGATATTTATGTTTTCAATTAGAATAATTGGTTCTAACGGCAAAGATACAAAATATTCATTAACAACCATCCTCTTTTCTCCGCACACCTACGGCGTGCGATATTCTCTCTCCGCATTCCCAACGCTACCAAGCGATGCAGTCCTCCGGACTGCGTGGCTGGAGAGAGTTGTGGGCCGCAGACACGCCATCCTATTAACCCCATATAAGCAAAACGAAGTGGAGCGCAATATGGGGGATTGCGCAATCGCACTACCATGAATGCGTGCTGAAAGCACGCTACGTCTTGGTAATGATTCAAATTGCAGAAATACAAATAACTCATTGTTAAAAGTATTGTAAAACATTACATTTAATCATTTTTTTATATTTTTGCAAGCGATATGTTCGCGATTCGCGAACAGCGAACAGTTTAACTTAACTAATTAATTACACGCAAAATGAAATCACAAGATATCGTTATATTATTAAAAAAAACGACTTCAAAAGGACAAAACCTTTCCTGCAGGGGATTGGCTAAATCGTTGGGCATGAGCGCATCCAGTGTGAGTGAAAGTTTGGAGCGTTGCAAAAATGCAAAATTATTGGATCGTAACAAAAAGAGAGTCAATATATTAGCATTGGTAGAGTTTTTATGCCACGGCATCATGTATGTATTCCCCATTGAATTAGGTCGCGTAATACGAGGAATCCCCACTTACACAAGCGCCACGCCCATAAAAGAACAAATCACCGATAACGGAGAATGCTATGTGTGGCGGTATGGGCAAGGAACTGCACGGGGACATCAAATCACACCCCTATATGCATCTGTGCCGGAAGCTGTCCTGAAGGACGACGAACTGTACCAATTGCTCGTTATCGTGGACACCCTGCGCATGGGCGGTGTTCGCGAAAAAAACATAGCCATAGAAGAACTAACAAAAAGAATAAACCAATATGCCGAAAACAAATGAAGAACGCTTGCAAGAAATTGCCGATGGCATGCAAGAACTAAACGAAAGACTGGTGTATGTGGGAGGCGCCATGGCTGGATTGTATGCCACCGACCCCGTAGCAGTTGAGCCCCGCACCACTTTGGACGTGGACTGCGTGGTAAATTCCAAAAACTATGCCGAACATATTGCCTTTGAAAAGTTGCTGAGATCCAAACATTTCCACAACGATCAAACACCCGACGCACCTCTATGCCGTTGGGTTTTCAACGGAGAAAAAGTTGATGTGATGTCCATGGAAGAAAACAGTCTTTCTTTTGGCAATAGATGGTATCGTCCCGGTTTTAACAAGCGCAAACCTTATACTTTGCCTTCGGGTAGAATCATCTACCGATTGCCTGTAACCTATTATATCGCAACAAAAATCGAAGCTCTTCTTTCACGCGGTGGTGAAGATTGGCGTGGGGCAAAAGACCTTGAAGACGTCATCTATGTATTGAACTACTGCCCTGATTTTATTGAAGAGTTCCAACAAGAAGATGAAGAAGTAAAAGCTTTCGTTTCCGACCAATTCGCCATAATAACCAATCGTCCCAACATTTCAGAAGAAATAGAGTGTGTGATTTCCTCTGAAGAGATTGAACGGTCGGATATGATATTGGAAACCATGAAGGCAGTGGCCGCTTTAAGACATAACACAATACGCATTCAGTTCGTCAGCGACTTACATTTGGAGTTCCCTGAGAACAGGATCTTTTTAGAGGACCATCCCCTTGAGGTCACAGGGGACATCTTGCTGATTGCAGGTGATACCGCCTACCTTGATCTCCCTGATTCCAATAAAGACATCTACTCACAATATGCTTTTTGGGATTGGGCTTCAGAACACTACAAGCAAGTGATTGTATGTTTTGGCAATCATGATTTTTATGGGTACTATGACCTCGCCTCAACATCTGACGGCTATTGCAAAACCATTCGTCACAATGTACACGGATACTATAACAGTGTGATTCATTTAGAAAATGCTGACATTATTGTTTCCACCCTTTGGTCCCATATAGAACCTGATAAATCCTATTCCACAGAACGAAGTGTGAGTGATTTCTACCGAATAAAGTACAACGGGCACCGACTCACGGCAGATGATTTCAACCTCGAACATGAACGTTGTTTGAGTTTCGTCAAGGATGCAGTTGTGAAGAGTAAGGCGGGCAAGAAAATAGTCCTTACGCACCATGTGCCAACCATGCTTTGCACAGCGGAAGAATTCAAGAGCAGTATCATCAACGGTGCATTCACGGTAGAGTTGGGTGACTATATTCTGGGTTCAGGTATTGATTATTGGATCTACGGTCACTCTCATCGCAACATTGACACTCAAATTGGCCACACCCATGTCCTTTCCAACCAGCTGGGCTATGTTGCATACAATGAACATCAAACCAATGGTTTTAATCCAGGAAAGATGTTTGAAATATAAAAGCCTCTTCGGGTTGCCAGTGTGTCAATTACAATAGTCCTCCCCTATCCTCTCCCTTATCTCGCGGTGGCGGTCCAGCACGTTCCAGATGCCATCCTCGCTGAGGACACCACGATGCAAATCCTCAGGCAACAGCCCGGCCTCGTCAGCACTGCAGTCGGCGCGCCACTCCGGACTGCCCAGATACTGGTCCAACACGCGCAAATCCTCCTGAACAGACTCGTACTCGTCCAATACAGCGTCCAAACGCCCCAACACCTCACTGGCACGCTCCAACCTGTCCTCCATTTGCCTGATCCGTTCAATCTGCTCGTCCATGTTTGTCAAAATCATTTATCAATTCCTTTGTTTTCAATCTAATACAATTATACACAAATATTTACACGTGTCGCAGAAACTTCCTCACCTCACTTACACACACTCTCCACGCCCTTGATCAGCAGCTCCACAATATTTTGATATTGCGTCAGGCTGGCGTTCTCGGGGGTGTCGTCGGGCTGGTGGTAACCGCCTGTCTTGCCGCCCAACGTGTACACAAACACCGCCGGCATGCCGTTCTTCGCAAACGGATAATGGTCGCTGTTGGCGGCATTGGGCCGCGACTTGATCTCCTTTACCCCACCCTTCTTCTTGCTCATCTGCTTGTTCAAGGCCACCAAACTGTCGTAAAAAGCCTTCGTATTGTCCGCCTGCGAATTCACTACCATGAAACCGTCATCACCGCCACACAACAAGTCCAAGTTCAACATCAGCTTCACCTTGGAGAAGTCGAACAGCGAGTCGCGCACGAAGAAGAACGAGCCCATCATACCGGCCTCCTCACCACTGAACGCCACAAACACCGTGGTGTAGCGCAACGGATGCTCCTTGAAATAGTGCGCCATGTCCAACATCGTGGCCACGCCTGAAGCGTTGTCATGGCAACCCGGGAACATGATTTCGTCCCCCATCTGCCCGAGATGGTCGTAGTGCGCCCCAATCACCACCATGCTGTCCGGCACTTCCGAGCCCGGAATGTACGCACACACATTCTGCGTGTTGTGAAAATCCAACTCATTGGTACACAACAACCTGATCTTATTGTTCTTTCTCTTGACCAAGTCCGATTTGACATAACACAATATGTATTCGCAACGGCTCTTGGCAAAGGCAAACGACCACGCCGGAATCTCTTTCACTCCTAATATCAGTCCCTTGAACGGATATGCCCCATTCCACACGCGCAGATAACGGCACATCTCATCCACCTTTTTCTTGACACCCTGATCTTCACATTGGCTCATATCCACGTACAACAGGCAGTTGTTGTCCATCTGCTTCTTGTTTTTCTGACAGAACTCCTTGAGCTGATGTGGAATGATGAGTATCTGCGGCGCAATGGGCAGCATGACATACTCTGCATCAGCCGAATGTGAAGACGGCGAAAAAGCAAAATCTGTCCATAAGCCAAGCGTTTTGCCGTTCAACTCCGCCGACACCTTCCCCTCCATGGCATAGACGTTGAATCCGTAGCGCTCATAGTAATCGGAATACTGGAACGGAGCGATCTGCATCCGTTTGAACTGGTTGCGAATGTAGTCGGCGGCGATGGCATCCCCATTGTACGCGTAACCACGCCCGTGCATTTCAGGCGCGCACAAATCCTGCAAATATTTGCGCACTTGAACGCTATCCTGTGCCTTCAGAGTAAAAATATTGAGAATCAGAATGATAAAAAGGATTATCGTTTTTCGCATAATCAAGATTATTTGAGATTATGAAGTGCATAACAATAGGCCCCCGTGGTGGTGGCCACACTGGTGCCGATGTGGGAAACCGCCACGCCCAGTCGCTTCTGGGTGTCACACAAAATTTTCTCTTTAGTCCCATAAATCGGAATCTCGCGCTGCTCGCCTTTCACGAAAGTCTTGAACTCGGCCTCGTCTTCGAGGTTATACACATACGAGGGCACGCGGGAAAGCTTATTGCCCCCGCGGGTGGTCATCTGCGCGCGCAACTCCTGGAGCAGCGCAGGCATGTAGTATTTGTGCGACTTGGAGAGTCCGCCGCCCAGCACGATGATGCCGTCCAGCATGCACACCGCCTGAGCGATGGCATAGCCGGCCACCTCACCGAAGCGGGCAAAGGCCAACTGCGCCGCCTTTTGGTCTCCATCCATATCGCCTTCGGCGATTTTGAAAATATCCAACGAATCCTTGTAATTGTCTTTTTTCGGATCGTTGGCAATCATGCGGTAATTATACAGCACCGCGCGCTGCGAAACTCCCTCTTCTACAATCAGTTCCGGCTCCTGCTTGTGCGGCGTACAATAGATCTCCGAGCAGCAGTTGTCACCAATGTACATCTGCTCGTGCGAAGTGATGCCGATGCCGAAGCCCGTGCCCAAGATGAAGCCAATGAGGTTGTGATACTGCTTCACCGAGCCCATCTTCTTGAGCTTGGCGTTCACCTCCGGCAACACGCCTGCCAAGGCCTCGCCGTATGTAAACAAATCCGCATCATTATTGATAAAAACGGGCATTTTGAACTTACGTTCCAAGAAAGGTCCGAGCGCCACCCCACCCTCAAAGGCTGGAAAATTTGTCAATCGCGTGGGGAAAATGCCATTGGGATAATCGGCAGGACCGGGAAAAGCGAAGCTGATGGCCACAGGTTTCTCGGGCAGTTTCTTCATCACCGCCTCGAAACCTTGCACCAGGTTGCCCAGACATTTGTCCAGATTCTGAGCCTCGGAAGGGAATTCTATGGTGTCCACGATGGATTGGTTGCCTCGGATGGCGTTGAAACGGAAATGGGTGCCGCCCGCATCCAAGGTAACCACTATTCTTTTATCATTTTCGTACATAGCAAAAAAATTTCTGCAAAGATACCTTTTTTCGTATTTTTGCAACTTTTAAAAAACAATCTTTATGAAAAAATCACTATCCCTTGTATCCGTATTCTTCGTCTTCTTGGCCATGGGTTTCGGCGATGCTGCCGGCCAGCTGGTTTCCGTTGTGGAAAAGGCATTCCATATCTCCCCTTTCATGGCCTCTTTCGTCTCCTTCGCCGGCATGATCATGTTCGGTGTTCTGTCGGTGCCCACGGGCGTTTGGCAGTCGAAAACCGGCAAGAAGAAAATGCTGACCATCGGACTTATATTGTTCCTTTTGGGTGCCATTTTGCCCATCATAGCCTTCAACTTCCCCATCATTTTGCTGGCGGTGCTGCTGATGGGCGCCGGAGCCACTATTTTGCAGGTGTCTGGCAACCCGCTCATCCGTGACGTGTCGCCCGAGGGAAAATACTCCAGCATGCTCTCCTTCGCCCAGTCGCTGAAGGCCATCGGCACGCTGTCCACCTCGCTCATCCTGGTACTCATCGGCACCTCGCTGATGAAGTACAGCTGGTTCTCCTTCACACCGGAAGGCTCTACAGAAACCGTCGATATGGGATTC
>Ga0310696_10002767_pt1 | contig 22667 bp, 21 predicted proteins | sample AusTroGonzalo_MG_4_FD_203885 | JGI IMG/M metagenome (GOLD analysis project Ga0310696, IMG submission 203885) | Bovine rumen microbial communities from tropical cattle in Woodstock, Queensland, Australia - Gonzalo_02 (v2) (version 2) | ecosystem: Host-associated > Mammals > Digestive system >...
GACAGAACCATTCGGAATCGCTGAGGAGGAAACATCGTCGGTAGCGCTGGAATGGATGAAATCGAAAGCAAAGGCACTCGGTTGCGCCATTTGTGGCAGTCTGGCGATTCACGTCGACGGAACGTACAGAAACAGGCATTATTTTATAAATGGCAGAAAAGGGAGTTTAGAATATTATGATAAACACCATCTTTTCTCGTATGGCCATGAAGATCAGTATTACACTGCGGGGGATAGTCATACGGTCGTAGATTACAAAGGATTCAGATTTCTGCTTGTGACATGCTACGATATGCGTTTTCCCATGTGGAGTCGTTACAGCGACATTTATCCGTATGATGCGATTATATGCGTGGCCAACTGGCCTGAAAGCCGCCAGAATGCGTGGCATATTCTGACGCGTGCACGGGCCATCGAGAATCAGGCGTATCTGATCGGTTGTAATCGCGTTGGTGATGACAACTATAATCATTATCGCGGATGTAGTGCCATCATCAGTCCAATAGGCAAAACATTGGCGCATTGCAAAGCTAATGAAACGGATACCACGTCATTTCTGCTGAATTTGGAAGACGTCAGACATAAGCGCGAGAAATTCAAAGTTTTGGAAGAACGTGATATATTTTAAGGTGGAAACCTTATTTTGTCAGAATCGACATTATGATAAATAATAAGTTTTTTAGAAAATATTCCGGAAAAAGTTTGGTTATATCGCAAAAAGTAACTACCTTTGCACCCGCTTAGAAAAAAGGATGCACCCGTAGCTCAGTTGGTAGAGCACCTGACTCTTAATCAGGGTGTCCAGGGTTCGAGCCCCTGCGGGTGTACAAAAAGTACACAAATGAGGAGGAAAGCGGTCCTCCTTTCTTTTTGAAAAGTTGATTGCACCCGTAGCTCAGTTGGTAGAGCACCTGACTCTTAATCAGGGTGTCCAGGGTTCGAGCCCCTGCGGGTGTACAGATTTAAGGTAAAAAGGGATTGCCGATATGGCTCAGTTGGTAGAGCAACGCATTCGTAATGCGTAGGTCCCCGGTTCGAGTCCGGGTATCGGCTCCCAAGAGATTGGGATTCAGGATTCGCGGAATTAGCACATCGGTAGTGCACGGGCTTCCCAAGCCTGGGAGGCGGGTTCGATTCCCGTATTCCGCTCTTTTTTTTACCTGACAGTCATGTGGAAACAGCCTTGTTTCACTTCGTATTTGATATAGCATCGCCCTTGTTCACGCATATCGCGCAGCACTTCTGACAACACCCATTTCAAAGTGTCGTTGCGCACTTGTCGTCGTACCGGACCATCTGGATCCTCCACCGTTTTGTAACGGTTGTAGCAGATGTCGAAAGTGGTGCCATAGAGATGACAGGAGTTCTCGGTGGCATTGCCATTGCGTCGACGGAGCTTCAGCACATCTTCCTGCGAGCGCAGCACACTGGTGACAATCACCTTATGAAGCGGCACACCCTTGACATACAGACTGTCATAGAAAGCCTGGCCTATATCCTGTAAGAGAACGGCAGCGCGAGGCACCAGATACGGGATGCTGGAATACAGCGGATCAACATGATAATACGGATTGGAGGCGATATACACCAGTTCACGCTTTCGGGTTTCGGCATCCTCACGGTCACGAACGGGCGTCACTCCCCACTGCTGTGCAGCCACCAGCTGAACGGCATTGGTATCGGGAAAAGCTACGGCGTAGCTGGGCACAGAACGAATTTTATGTTTTTTAGTGGAAGAGAAAGATGAAATGTCTACAGCAGGCGTATTCTCTTTCGTCTCTCTACTCTCCGCTTTCCGCTCTTTCGCTATTCCCGGGAAACAAAGCCGCACCAGTGCGAGGAATATCACCACAGCTGCGAACCCCGTGAGGAAACTCTTTTTGGTCAGTTTAATCGTATTTTTTTTCATTTTGGCCACAAAGGTACAAAAAAAGTTCATAATTCATAGTTTATAGTTCATAGTTTTTTTGTAATTTTGCACGCAAAATATAATTTGTATACAGATTTGATAGAGAAGCATCTTGTTTTAGAGGATATCGACCCCGTTGTTTTCTATGGCGTTGGGAATGTTCACCTGCAGATGATACGCTCGCTTTACCCTAAATTGCGTATCGTGGCTCGTGACAATGTGATTCGTGTGTTGGGCGACGAAGAGCAGATGGCTGTGTTTGAGGAGGCAATCGAAAAGCTCCGGAAGCACGTGCTGCGATTTAACTCGCTGAACGATGAGGACATCCTGGATATCGTGAAAGGCCGGCGTGTGAAAGATGATATGCCCGACGGTGTGCTGGTGTACTCGATGTCAGGCAGAGCCATCAAACCGCGCAGTGAAAACCAGCAGCGGCTGATCGAAGCCTACGAGAATAACGATATGGTGTTTGCCGTCGGTCCTGCGGGCACGGGAAAAACCTATCTCTCAATCGCCCTTGCCGTGAAGGCCCTGAAGGAGAAGACGGCGAAGAAAATCATCCTCTCCCGTCCGGCTGTGGAGGCTGGTGAGAAGCTGGGGTTCCTGCCTGGTGACATGAAAGACAAGATAGACCCCTATCTTCAGCCCCTCTATGACGCATTGGAGGACATGTTGCCCCAGGTGAAGTTGCAGGATATGATGGAGAAGCACATCATCCAGATTGCTCCCCTCGCCTTTATGCGCGGAAGAACGCTCTCTGACGCGGTGGTGATTCTCGACGAGGCGCAGAACACGACGCCTGCACAGATCCGGATGTTCCTAACCCGTATGGGCTGGAACACGAAGATGATCATCACGGGCGATATGACGCAGATAGACCTCCCCCACTCCCAGAAAAGCGGTCTGATTGAGGCACTGCATATATTAAATAATGTGGAAGGCATCGGTGTGGTGAACCTCACGGGAAAAGACATCGTGCGCCACAAGCTTGTGACCCGCATCGTCAACGCTTACGAAGAATTTGACAAAGAAAAAAATAAAAGCAATGAAAGCATTAACAAAGACTGATTTCCATTTTGATGGACAGAAGAGTGTGTATCACGGCAAGGTCCGTGACGTGTATAACATCAATGATGACCTGATGGTGATGGTGGCCACCGACCGTATCTCGGCCTTCGACGTGGTACTGCCCAAAGGCATCCCTTTCAAGGGTCAGGTGCTCAACCAGATAGCCGCCAAATTCCTCGATGCCACTACCGACATCTGTCCGAACTGGAAACTGGCCACCCCCGATCCGATGGTGACTGTGGGTCTGAAGTGTGAGGGCTTCCGTGTGGAGATGATCATCCGCTCGATTCTCACCGGTTCGGCCTGGCGCGAGTACAAGAACGGCTGTCGCGAGCTCTGTGGCGTGAAACTCCCCGATGGAATGAAGGAAAACGAGCGTTTCCCTGAGCCCATCATCACCCCGACTACGAAGGCTGACGAGGGGCACGATATGAACATCTCGAAGGAAGAGATCATTGCTCAGGGTATCGTTTCGGCCGAGGACTACGCTGTGATGGAAGACTATACCCGCAAGATCTTCGCCCGTGGACAGATGATTGCCGCTAAGCGCGGACTGATCCTTGTGGATACGAAGTACGAGTTCGGCAAGCGCGACGGCAAGGTGTATCTCATCGACGAGATCCACACTCCCGACTCCAGCCGCTATTTCTATGCCGACGGCTATGAAGAGAAACTGTCGAATGGCGAACCCCAGAAGCAGTTGTCGAAGGAGTTCGTGCGTCAGTGGCTCATCGAGCACAACTTTATGAACGAGCCCGGTCAGGAGATGCCTGAAATTACGGACGAGTATGCAGAGAGCGTATCAGACCGATATATCGAGCTTTACGAGAATATCGTGGGTGAGAAGTTTGACAAGGCTACCGAAGAAGGCGACATCGCAGCCCGAATCGAGAAGAACGTAAGCGAGTGGCTGAAAACTAGATGATCTAGAGATACTAGAGAGTCTAGAGAGTCTAGAGAATCTAGAAAAAAGCAGAGATGTATCAGCAGGAGGTAATAAAGCCGTATGAGCAGCAGGGCGAGAAGGCCAAGCAGGTGGAGCAGATGTTCGACAACATCGCCCCCACCTACGACAAGCTGAACCATCGGCTCTCCTGGGACATCGACCGCGGATGGCGCAAGAAAGCTATCCGGCAACTGGCACCCTGTCAGCCCCAGACGATCCTCGATATCGCCACAGGCACGGGCGACTTTGCCATCATGGCGGCAGAAATGCTGCACCCCACGAAGCTCATCGGAGCTGATATCAGTGAAGGCATGATGCAGATAGGACGGCAAAAGGTGAACGAGAAAGGTCTCGGCAATGTCATTTCCTTTGCAAAGGAAGACTGTCTGGCCCTCTCCTACTCTGACGGCAGTTTCGACGCTGTCACAGCAGCCTTCGGCATCCGTAACTTTGCCGATCTCGACAAAGGACTACAGGAGATGTGCCGCGTGCTGAAGCCCGGAGGCAGTCTGAGCATCGTGGAGCTCACCACACCCGTGAAGTTCCCGATGAAACAGCTCTTCCACATCTATAGTCACACGGTGCTGCCGCTCTATGGGCGGATCATCAGTCGCGACACCAGCGCCTATTCCTATCTGACCAAGACCATCGAGGCCTTCCCGCAAGGCGAACGGATGGTTGAGATTTTGAAGAAAGCCGGATTCAGTGAGGCATCGTTTAAACGGCTAACTTTCGGCATCTGTACGATGTATTTTGCAACGAAATAGTTTACAGTTAATAGTTTAGAGTATGGACAAATACGGACTGATTGGCTATCCATTAGGACATTCGTTCTCTATCAGCTACTTCAACCAGAGGTTTGCTGATGAGGGTATCAATGCCAAGTACATTAACTTTGAAATCCCGAGTATTGACGAACTGCCGGAGGTCCTGGCAAAGAATCCCGAACTCAGGGGTCTCAATGTGACTATTCCCTATAAGGAGAAAGTGATTGACTTCCTCGACAGCGTGAGTCCAGAGGCAAGGGCCATTGGTGCCGTGAATGTCATCAAGGTAATCCATGAAGGTAATAAGACCATACTGAAGGGTTACAATAGTGACGTGATCGGATTCACCCAGAGCATAGAGCCTATGCTTGACAAGAAATGGCATAAGAAAGCCCTTATCCTTGGTACGGGAGGTGCCTCGAAAGCTATCAACTACGGACTGAAGTCGTTGGGACTCGAAACGGTGTTTGTAAGCCGTTACGAACGTCCTGGAACCATCCAGTATGAGAAGATTACGCCTGAGGTGGTGAAAGAATATAACGTGATTGTAAACTGTACCCCTTTGGGCATGTTCCCCAAAACAGAAGAATGTCCGTTGCTGCCTTATGAGGCGATGGACCATCATACCATTCTTTACGACCTGATTTATAACCCTGATCAGACGCTCTTTATGCGACGCGGGGCTGAATATGGAGCAGATGTCAAGAATGGTCTTGAGATGCTTTTGTTACAGGCTTTTGCCTCATGGGAGTTTTGGAACGGGGAAAGGTAGAAGAGTGATTAGTGAATAGTGAATAGTATGGATAATAGATATATGATGCGCGGTGTGAGTGCCGCCAAAGAAGACGTACACAACGCGATTAAGAACATCGACAAGGGTATTTTCCCGCAGGCCTTCTGTAAGATCATTCCCGATATTCTGGGCGGTGATCCGGAGTATTGCAATATCATGCATGCCGACGGAGCCGGTACCAAGTCGAGTCTCGCCTATATGTACTGGAAGGAGACGGGCGATCTCTCCGTATGGAAAGGTATTGCCCAGGATGCCATTGTGATGAACACCGACGACCTGCTCTGCGTGGGTGCTGTGGATAGCATCCTCGTTTCGAGCACCATCGGACGAAACAAGATGCTGGTGCCGGGCGAAGTAATCTCAGCTATCATCAATGGCACAGACGAACTGCTAGCAGAGCTCCGTGAGATGGGTATCGGTATTTATCCTACAGGTGGCGAGACTGCAGATGTAGGTGATCTGGTGCGGACAATTATCGTCGATTCCACCGTTACCTGTCGTATGAAAAGGAGCGATGTCATCGACAATGCCAACATCCGTCCGGGAGATGTAATCGTAGGCCTTTCTTCCACAGGACAGGCTACCTACGAGAAGCGTTATAACGGTGGAATGGGCTCAAACGGTCTGACCTCTGCCCGTCACGATGTCTTTGCAAAGTATCTGGCGGAAAAATATCCAGAGAGTTTTGATCACGCCGTGCCTGATGAGCTCGTGTATAGCGGTAAATACCGTCTGACTGACGATGTCCCGTATGTTGACGTGACACGTCAACAAACTCAACTCCCCGATATGGGACAGCTCGTGCTCTCTCCTACCCGCACCTATGCTCCTGTGATCAAACGTCTGCTCGACGAGCTGCGCCCGGAGATTCACGGTATGGTTCATTGCACGGGTGGCGCTCAGACCAAGGTGCTGCACTTTGTCAGCGACAACTGCAAGGTGGTGAAGGACAACATGTTCCCCGTTCCACCACTCTTCCATGCTATCCACGAATGTTCTGGCACAGATTGGAAGGAAATGTACCAGGTGTTCAACATGGGTCATCGCATGGAAATCTATGTTCGTCCTGAAGTCGCTGAGAAGGTCATTGAGATTTCGAAAAGCTTCAACATCGATGCCCAGATTGTAGGCCGAATCGAGGAAGGACCCAAGAGCCTGACGATCAAATCGGAATTTGGGGAGTTCAACTATTAAAGTCTATGCATAAGAATACCATCGCACTCCTTGGGGTTGTCGTCTGCCTCTGTCTGACCTCAGCCTGTAACAGTGTAGCCAGTTTTATAGTAGAGGACACTGTTCAGAGTGCGATGCAGTCTACGATGACGAATGGACAGAGTCAGTCGAAGACTAAGCGTGACAAAGCTAACGAAAAGGAAGCCGAGCAACTGAAGAAGGAGGGCAAATGTCCCATCTGCAAAGGCATGGGTAGGACACCCGACGGGTTGTATACCTGTGAGACCTGTAAGGGAACAGGCAAATATAATGAGAAAGAACAATAGAAAAATAAAGGATAATGGAGAATAACAGTATTCTACAGAAACTTGACGGTTTAGAGGCGCGCTTCGAGGAGGTGTCAACGCTGATTACCGACCCCGATGTGATTGCTGATCAGAACCGTTTTGTGAAATTAACAAAGGAATATAAGGATCTGGGCGACATTATGGACGCCCGTAAGCGTTATATCGCTTGTCTGAACGGCATCAAGGAGGCGAAGGATATCCTGGCCAACGAGTCCGATCCGGAGATGAAGGAGATGGCGCGTGAGGAACTGGCAGCCAACGAGGAACTTCAGCCCAAACTCGAGGAAGAGATCAAGATAGCCTTGATCCCCAAGGATCCTGAGGATGCCAAGAATGTGCAGATGGAAATCCGCGCCGGAACAGGTGGCGATGAAGCTTGTCTGTTTGCGGGCGATCTGTTTAAGATGTACAAGAGCTACTGCGACTCAAAGGGTTGGCAGTTGTCAATCACCAGTGTATCAGAAGGTGCTGTGGGCGGTTATAAGGAAATCGACTTTGCTGTCTCGGGTGCCGATGTCTATGGTACACTGAAATACGAGTCGGGTGTGCATCGCGTACAGCGCGTGCCTGCCACAGAGACGCAAGGTCGTATGCATACTTCTGCTGCAACAGTGGCCGTATTGCCCGAGGCTGATAAGTTCGAGGTGCATGTGAACGAAGGCGAAATCAAATGGGATACGTTCCGTTCATCAGGAGCTGGTGGTCAGAATGTAAACAAGGTGGAGTCTGGTGTCCGTCTGCGCTATATGTGGAAGAACCCGAATACCGGTGAAACCGAGGAAATTCTCATTGAATGTACCGAAACACGCGACCAGCCCAAGAACAAGGAACGCGCTCTTTCGCGCCTCTATACCTTTATCTATGATAAAGAGCACCAGAAGTATATGGACGACATCGCCTCGCGTAGAAAGAGTCTCGTATCTACAGGAGACCGCTCTGCGAAGATCCGCACCTATAACTTCCCACAAGGTCGTGTGACGGACCACCGTATCGGTTATACGACGCATGATTTGCAAGGTTTCCTCGGAGGTGACATCCAGGCAATGATTGATGCCCTCACAGTAGCCGAGAATGCAGAAAGAATGAAAGAAACAGAGTTATAATCTGTTTATAGTTTAAAGTTTATAGTTTATAGATTATGACCAGACAAGAGTTAATTCAGCAGATTAAGCAGAAGCAGAGTTTTCTCTGCGTGGGATTGGATACCGATGCCAAGAAGATGCCCCAGTGTGTTTTCGATCTGCACGATCCCATCTTCGAGTTCAACAAGGCGATTATCGACGCCACTGCCCCCTACTGCGTGGCTTATAAGCCCAATCTGGCTTTTTACGAGGCCTATGGTGTGAAGGGGATGATGTCGTTCGAGAACACCATCAAGTATATCAAGGAGAATCATCCCCATCACCTGATTATTGCTGATGCCAAGCGCGGCGATATTGGCAATACCTCGCAGATGTACGCCCGTACCTTCTTCGAGGAATACAATGTGGATGCCCTCACCGTAGCGCCTTATATGGGCGAGGATTCTGTGACGCCGTTCCTCGGTTATGAGGGAAAATGGGTGATTCTGCTGGCGCTGACCTCTAACAAAGGCTCTCATGATTTCCAGCTCATATCCGATGCCCAGGGCGAACGCTTGTTCGAGAAAGTGCTGAAGAAGAGTCAGGAATGGGGAACGACAGAAAACATGATGTACGTCGTTGGTGCTACCCAAGGCCAGATGTTTGAGGATATCCGTAAGGTGGCGCCCAATCATTTCCTGCTTGTGCCTGGTGTTGGCGCTCAGGGCGGCTCTCTCGAAGAGGTCTGCAAATATGGTATGACCAAGGAATGCGGCTTGATTGTAAACTCCAGTCGTGGCATTATCTACGCCAGCAGCGACGACCACTATGCTGAGATAGCAGGCAACAAAGCCCGCGAACTGCAACAGCAGATGGCGGAGGAACTGAAGAAGGCTGGTATAATATAATAAGGTGAACAGCGCAAAGATCATCAACGACCCGGTATTCGGTTTTATCAAAATACCGCGTGGACTGCTCTACGGCATCGTAGAGCATCCATTGTTTCAGCGCCTGAACCGCATCAATCAGTTAGGCCTGGCATCGGTAGTCTATCCTGGTGCCCGTCACACAAGATTTCAGCATTCCATCGGTGCTTTTCACCTCATGACCGAGGCGGTGAGGTCGCTCCAGGAGAAGGGGAATTTCATCTTTGACTCTGAAGCGGAGGCAGTTGAAGCCGCTATCCTGATGCACGACATCGGGCATGGACCTTTCTCGCATGTATTGGAGAATACCCTCATCCACGATATCTCTCATGAGGAGATTTCACTGCTGATGATGGAAGAGATCAACCGCTACTTCAACGGGCAACTCAACCTGGCCATTTCTATCTTCAAAGGTGAGTATCCGAAGAACTTCCTACACCAGTTGATTTCAAGTCAGCTCGATATGGACAGACTCGATTATCTGCGACGGGATAGCTTCTTTACCGGGGTCACAGAAGGCAATATCGGCTCTGCACGTATCATTAAGATGCTCAACGTGATAGACGATTCTCTTGTAGTAGAACATAAAGGTATTTATTCGCTCGAGAACTACCTCACGACCCGTCGTCTGATGTACTGGCAAGTTTATCTGCATCGCACCTGTGTGGCCTACGAAAAAGTACTTATCAATATGCTGAATCGCGCTAAGGATCTCATCCGGATGGGACAGCAGGTATTCGCCTCCCCTGCCCTGCTCTATTTCTTGGCCAATGATGTGGACAAGACCTGGTTCGACGCACATCCCGAGGCCCTTACTTATTACGGTGAACTCGACGATTCAGACATCTGGAGTGCGATGAAAGCATGGAAGCACCACGATGATAAGATTCTCTCTACGTTGGCTACCGATATGCTCGACCGTCACATTTTCAAGGTAGAGGTCACAGAAGAGCCTGTAGATGAGGGGCATATCGAGACGATTTCCAAGGAGATCTCCGCCCAAATGGAAATCTCGCTGGAGGAGGCTAAACACTATATGATGAACCTCAGTACCATCTCGAAAGATATGTATAATGTTGACGATGATAGTATCGCAATACTTTACAAAAGCGGCGAAATTCGTGATATTTCTGAAGCGTCCGAATTGCTAAATGTTCAATTACTTTCTAAAAAAATAAGAAAATACTACCTTTGTTATCAGCGTTTTGGATAATTTTTACTATCTTTGCGCGCAAATAATAACAAACGTGTGAAAAGTATGGAATTTACAGCAAAACAAATTGCCGATATGATCGGCGGACGAGTGGAGGGTAATGAGAATGCTGCCATCAGCAGTTTTGCAAAAATTGAAGAAGGAAAGCCCGGTGCCATCTCGTTCCTGTCGAATCCCAAATACACTCACTATCTTTACGAAACACAGTCGAGCGTTGTGCTTATCAACGAGGACGTTGAATTGGAACAACCCGTTGCTGCTACGCTGATTCGCGTGAAGAACGCTTATGAGAGCGTGGCCAAGCTGCTGCAGCTCTACGAGTCGATGAAGCCCCGCAAGCGTGGTATTGAGCCTCAGGCATACATCTCTGAGAAGGCTACTATTGGTAAGGACTGCTACATTGGTGCGTTTGCTTATATCGGCGATGGTGTTGTGATCGGCGATGGTACCGAGATTTACCCCAACACCGTTATTGGTGAAGGTGTGAAGATCGGTACTAAATGTACGCTTTATCCTAACGTCACCGTCTATCAAGGTTGTCAAATAGGAAATAATGTGACAATTCATGCAGGTAGCGTTATCGGTGCCGACGGTTTCGGTTTTGCTCCTAATGCTAACGGGTATGATAAGATTCCTCAGATTGGTATCGTGGTAATCGAGGACGATGTTGAGATTGGTGCCAATACCTGTGTCGACCGTTCGACGATGGGTCAGACAGTGATCCGCAAGGGTGTGAAACTCGATAACCTTATCCAGGTGGCCCATAATTGTGAGATTGGCGAGAATACGGTAATGTCGGCTCAGGCAGGTATGGCTGGCTCCACCAAGATCGGCTCCTGGTGTATGGTTGGTGGCCAGGCAGGCTTCTCTGGACATATTCATGTAGCCGATAAGACATTCGTAGGTGCCCAGTGCGGTGTCATCAGCGATACCAAGGGCGATGGCGAGAAGCTCATTGGCTCTCCCGCTATGGATACGAAAGTGTTCTTCAGGGCCAAGGCACTATATTCCAAGTTGCCTGATATGTACCGCCAAATAGCCGCTTTGCAGCGCGAAATTGATGAATTAAAGAAAAAATAGATATATGAAACAAAAAACATTGAAAGGCAGTTTCTCCTTGTTTGGCAAGGGTCTGCACACAGGTCTGAACCTGACAGTCACGTTTAATCCTGCTCCTGAGAACACAGGTTACAAGATTCAGCGCATCGACCTCGAAGGTGAGCCTGTGATCGATGCCATCGCTGAGAATGTGGTTGACACCCAGCGTGGTACAGTACTCGGCAAAGGGAATGCCAAATGTTCTACGGTTGAACACGGTCTCTCAGCTCTCTACGCCCTCGGCATCGACAACTGTCTGATTCAGGTCAATGGTCCTGAGTTCCCCATCCTTGACGGCTCGGCCATTAAATATGTAGAGAAGATCCGTGAAATAGGCATTGAAGAGCAGAATGCCCCTAAGGACTGGTACATCATCCGCAAGAAGATTGAGGTAAAGGACGAGAACACCGGTTCGTGCATCACCATCCTGCCAGATGAGGAATTCTCGATCACAGCAATGTGTTCCTTCGAATCGAAATTCATCAGTTCGCAGTTTGCAACCCTCGACGACCCTAAGAAATATGCCGATGAAATCGCCAGTGCCCGCACTTTTGTGTTCGTACGCGATATAGAACCGTTATTACAGGCAAACCTCATCAAAGGGGGCGACCTCGACAATGCCATCGTTATCTACGAGCGTCAAACTACGCAGGAGCGCCTTGACATGCTGGCCGACATGTTGAATGTAGAGCATCGCGACGCAACCGACCTCGGTTATATCCAGCACAAGCCTTTGCAGTGGGACAATGAGTGTACCCGCCACAAACTGCTTGATATCATCGGTGATATGGCACTTATCGGTAAACCCATCAAGGGTCGTATTATCGCCACCCGTCCTGGTCATTCCATCAACAACAAATTCGCCCGCCTGATGCGCAAGGAAATTCGTAAGCATGAGGTGCAGGCCCCCTTCTATGACCCGAATGAGGAGCCGGTGATGGATGTGAACCGTATCCGCGAGCTCCTGCCCCACCGCTATCCAATGCAGCTGGTGGATAAAGTGACATCATTAAGAGCCAACACTATTGTGGGCATCAAGAATATCACTGCTAACGAGCCATTCTTTCAGGGACATTTCCCACAGGAGCCCGTCATGCCAGGCGTGTTGATGATTGAGGCAATGGCACAATGTGGTGGTTTGCTGGTGCTGAATACCCTTGAAGAACCGGAACGTTGGAGCACATATTTCATGAAGATCGACGATGTGAAGTTCCGTCAGAAAGTCGTACCAGGCGATACCCTCATCTTTAAAGTAGATTTGCTGGCCCCCGTCCGTCACGGTATCTCCTCGATGAAAGGCTATATATTTGTAGGCGACCATGTGGTAGCTGAGGCTACATTCACCGCCCAAATCGTTAAAAACAAGTAAAAGATTGAAGAATTGAAATATGGCAAACCAGATTCATCCATTAGCAGTGGTCGACCCCGAGGCTAAACTCGGTGATGGCAACATCATAGGTCCCTTCTGCGTGATAGACAAGAACGTCGTTATCGGCGACAACAATAAGTTCCTGAACAATGTAACCGTTCACTACGGTGCCCGTATCGGCAACAATAATGAATTCTTCCCAGGTGCCTCTATCTCCACAAAACCTCAGGATCTGAAGTTCCAAGGCGAGGACACTACCTGTGAGATTGGCGACAACAACTCCATCCGTGAGAATGTCACCATCAGTCGTGGTACGGCCTCAAAAGGCAAGACCGTTGTGGGCAACGGTAACCTGCTGATGGAGAACATGCACGTGGCTCACGACTGTGTGATCGGCAACGGCTGCATCATCGGCAATTCCACGAAGTTTGCGGGAGAGGTAGAGGTTGACGACTTTGCCATCATCTCCGCCACCTGTCTCTTCCACCAGTTCTGCCACGTAGGCAGCTACATCATGTTCCAGGGTGGCACACGCACCAGTCAGGATATTCCGCCGTTCGTGATTGCTGGTAAGGAGCCTGTTCGCTATGCTGGTGTCAACCTTGTAGGGCTGCGTCGTCGTGGTTTTCCCCGTGAGACCATTGAGGCTATCCACGAGGCATATCGCATCATCTATTCACAGGGTGTACTGAAGGATGGTGTCGCAATGGCCCGCGAACAGTTCCCCGACTGCAAGGAAGTGGAATATATCTGCTCGTTCATCGAGAATTCCAAGCGCGGTGTCATCAGATAAGACCCTCATCGTCATTACTGGTCCTACGGCTGTTGGTAAGACGCAGCTCTGCCTCGACATTGCCAGGCATTTCGACATTCCCATCATCAATGCCGACTCCAGACAAATCTACAAGGAACTGTCGATTGGTACAGCAAAACCTTCCGCTGAGGAACAGCAAACAGTCAAGCACTATTTCGTAGGCACGCTGAGCCTTCAGGATTACTATAGTGCATCGCTCTTTGAAAGTCAGGTGATGGATCTGCTCGATACGCTTTTCAAGACAAGCGACTACGCCCTGATGGCTGGCGGCAGCATGATGTATATCGACGCTGTTTGCGATGGAATCGACGATATTCCTACTATCGACGATGATACGCGCGCCACTATGAAGCAACGTCTGGCGGAGGAAGGTCTGCCGAAACTCTGTGAAGAACTGCAACGTCTCGACCCCGAATACTACGAGATAGTTGACCGTCAGAATCCCAAACGTGTGGTTCATGCACTTGAAATCTGCACAATGACGGGGCGTACCTACACCTCGTTCCGGATGAAGGAGAAAAGGAGTCTGGAGTCATGTAGAAGTGTGAGGCCTTTCAAAATCGTGAAGATCGGACTCAACCGCGAGCGTGAAGAGCTATATAACCATATCAATGCCCGTGTCGATGAGATGATGCAAAAGGGTTTACTGAAAGAGGCAGAAGCACTCTATCCCATGAGAGAGTTAAACGCTTTGAATACTGTAGGTTACAAAGAGATATTCGAATATATTAACGGGCGTTGGTCTCTCGACGAAGCTATCGAACGCATCAAGGGTAACACCCGCCGCTACGCCCGTAAACAGCTCACCTGGTATAAAAAAGACCCGCAGATACGCTGGTTTCATCCTGACCAAAAGAAAGAAATTATCGACTACATAATAACTGAATCAACATGAAAAAGATTTGGAGTTGGATCACAGGCATCTGGCCTGCATATATGAGTCTTTATAAAGGCCGTCCCTGGTACATCAAGATACTCTCGGCACTTGTGACGCTCGTCGTAATGTTCTTCCTTTATCTTGTTGCCGTCGATGTGAATTTCCTCTGGCTTTTTGGTAAGTCGCCATCGATGTCGACCATCAAGAACAAGCGTCCTGCTGAGGCTTCTATCATCTATAGCGCTGACGGCAAGCCCATCGGTAAGTTCTTCAGCGAAAACCGTACCCCCGTTACTTATGAAGAGGTGAACCCTGTATTCTGGAAAGCTCTCGTCGATACTGAGGATGAACGATTCTATTCCCATCATGGTATCGACTACACCGCCTTTGCTGCTGTCGCCAAGGATTATATCCTCCATCGCGATGCTCGTGGCGCCTCTACTATCACCCAACAATTGGCCAAGAACCTCTTCCGCACCCGAAGCGAATACTCTACGGGATTCCTTGGCAACATTCCGGGACTGAAGATGCTTATCATGAAGAGCAAGGAGTGGATTACCGCTTATAAGCTCGAGTATTTCTTCACAAAGAATGAGATTCTCACACAATATGCCAACACCGTAGATTTCGGTTCGAACGCCTTTGGCATAAAAACCGCTTGTAAGACCTACTTCAATTGCAAGCCACAGGACCTGACCCCTGAGAATGCCGCCATCCTTGTAGGTATGCTTAAGGCCACCACCTATTATAATCCACTTATCAATCCCGAGAATTCACTCAAACGTCGTAACATCGTACTCGACCTGATGCAGCAGCATGGCGACCTCACTCCCGAACAATGTGACTCACTCAAGCAGCTCGACATCAAGCTTGACTACAGTGTGGAATCTGCCTACGACGGCGATGCGAACTACTTCCGCGAGGCTGTTGCCGACTATCTGAAAGGCTGGTGCGAAGAGTATTTCGACAACCGTAACGCCCTTTATACAGAAGGTCTTAAAATCTACACAACCATCGACACACGCATGCAGAAATATGCAGAAGAAGCTGCACGCAAGCAGATGCGACAGGTACAGAACAACTTCAATTCCCATTGGGGCTCTACAAATCCCTGGCAGGATGAGCGTCATCAGGAAATCCCCCATTTCATCGAGGATATTGCGAAACGACAGCCCGTCTACAAATATCTCATGAAGAAATTCAACGGAAATCAAGATTCCATCGACTATTATCTGAACCTCCCGCATACCGTCAAGGTGTTCGACTACGATGGCGGAAAGATCGAGAAAACAATGTCTACGATGGACTCCATCCGATATATGGTCCACTACATGCACTGCGGCTTCGTAGCTCTTGAAGCTGAAACCGGTCATGTTAAGGCGTGGGTAGGCGATATTGATTTCAACTCTTGGAAATATGATAAGGTGACGGCCATGCGCCAGCCCGGCTCAACGTTCAAGCTCTTCGTCTATACCGAGGCCATGAATCAGGGTCTCACGCCTTGCGACCGCCGCCGTGACTCTTATTTTGCCATGAAGGTGATGGACAAGGGCAAGGAAGTAACTTGGGCTCCAACCAATGCCAATGGCTATTTCACGGGTGATTCCATGCCTCTGAAAGCTGCTTTTGCCCAAAGTATCAATTCTGTTGCCGTGAAGCTCGGCCAGGAGGTTGGTATCCGTAATATCGTCAACACCGCTCACAATATGGGTATCAAGAGTCCTCTCGACCCTACCCCGTCGTTGGCGCTTGGCTCCAGCGACATCAACCTGTTGGAGCTTGTTAATAGCTATTGTACGATAGCTAATGATGGTAAGGCCCATGAGCCCGTACTCGTGGTTCGTATCCTCGATCGCGATGGCAATGAAATCTATACCGGCCCCACCGAGCAGCGTCAGGTCATTCCTTATAAGAGTGCCTATTTCATGCAGCAGATGCTCTTAGGCGGACTTCGTGAGCGTGGTGGTACGTCGATGAGCCTTTGGGGGTACGTAGGACAATTCGACCGCGATACTGAGTTCGGTGGTAAGACAGGTACTTCTAACAACCATAGTGATGCCTGGTTTGTTGGTGTCTCACCGAAACTTGTGGCCGGTGCCTGGGTTGGTGGTGAATACCGCAGCATACATTTCCGTACAGGTCAGCTCGGACAGGGTTCGCGTACGGCGCTTCCCATCTGCGGCTATTTCTTCCAGAGTGTGCTTTCCGATCCGAACTTCAAGCAATATCACGGTAAGTTCTCCAAGCCGAAGGACGACAATATCACCGCTGAAATGTATCAGAACTGCCAATATGTCTACCATGTAGCTGATTCAGACTCCATCAGTCTTGACTCTCTCGACTTCGAGGGCATTGAGGAATACCAGGAACTTGATGCCGACGGCAATCCCATCCAGCGTCCTATCGAGCCCACTGATCCTGATGAAACCAAGCAGGAACCTACCGAAACGCCTCCTGCAGAAGCTACCAAAGAAGAAACAGATGAATAATAAAAATCCCCGCCTTATCCAGCGGGGATTCTTATTGATGATTCTATTGAACTTAACCACCGAAGTTATCGTACATAATGCTTTCGGGTTCGACGCCAAGACTGTCGAGCATTGAGACGACAGCTGCTGACATCGGGCCAGGACCGCACATGTAGTATTCCACATCCTCGGGTGCCTCGTGGTCCTTCAGATAAGTGTTCAGCATCACCTGATGCACGAAGCCCGGCGTATACTTCACGCCAGCAGCGTCGGCTGCGGGGTCGGGACGGTCGAGAGCCAGGTGGAAGTGGAAGTTGGGATACTCCTTCTCCAAACCCAGAAAGTCTTCCAGATAGAATACCTCGTTCAGGGCGCGGGCACCATAGAAGTAGTGCATCTCGCGATCGGTGGTGTGCAGCGTCTTTGTCATGTGCATAATCTGTGCGCGCAGCGGAGCCATACCGGCACCACCACCAACCCAGATCATCTCCTTCTTCGAATCGAAGTGCGGGTGGAAGTCGCCATAAGGGCCTGACATGATCACCTTGTCTCCGGGCTTCAGCGAGAAGATATACGACGAAGCGATACCAGGATTCACCTCCATGAAGCCGCTCTTATCGGGTTTGAACGGCGGCGTGGCAATACGTACGGTGAGCATGAACACGTCACCCTCTGCAGGATAGTTAGCCATCGAGTAAGCACGGATGGTGGGTTCAGGGTTCTTACACTTCAGCGGGAACAAGCCAAACTTCTCCCATGAGGGCAGATACTCGTCGCCAATCAGAGACTTATCGAAGTCCTTGTCATAGTCGATGCAATCGAAGGCAGGAATCTTGATCTGTGCGTAAGAGCCTGGTAGGAAGTCCATGTGGGCGCCTGTGGGCAACTGCACCTTAAACTCCTTGATAAACGTAGCCACGTTCTTGTTGGAGATAACGGTACATTCGTACTCTTTAACACCAAGTATGCTTTCATCGACGTGGATCTTCAGATCGCCTTTCACCTTACACTGACAACCTAAGCGCCAGCCAGCCTTAATCTCTTTACGTGAGAAATGAGGCTTCTCAGAATCGAGGATCTCCCCTCCTCCTTCGAGCACCTGTACCTTACACTGTCCGCAAGAGGCCTTACCACCGCAGGCAGAAGGCAGGTACACACCATTCTCGTTGAGAGTGGCCATGAGCGAAGAACCCTGGGCTACGGAGATGGTACGGTCGCCATTAATAACGATATCTACATTACCGCTGGGGCTCAGATACTTCTTTGCCACCAACAAGATAATCACGAGCAAGAGTATTACGATGAGGAATACTCCGATACTATATGCTATAAACTGTGCCATACGCGATTAAATATTAAGTCCAGAGAAACACATCATCGCCATTGCCATGAGACCGACGGTGATAAACACGATGCCGAGACCCTGCAGGGGCTTGGGCACATCTGAATACTGCATCTTCTCGCGGATGGCACCCATGGCCACGATAGCCAGTGTCCAGCCGAGACCCGAGCCAAAGCCATAGACGATAGCGTCGACGATCGAGGTGATAGCCTGCGAATTTTCCGGGTCCATCAAGATGCGCTGCTGCATGAAGAGCGAAGCACCCATGATGGCGCAGTTTACGGCGATCAACGGCAGGAAGATACCCAGCGCAGCATAGAGCGAGGGCGAATACTTCTCGACCGTCATCTCTACCAACTGCACCATGCCGGCAATCACGGCGATGAAGAGAATGAACGAGAGGTAGCTCAGGTCGACGCCCTCAACGAGGCAATCAGGACCTAAGACCTTGGTCTGCAACAGATAGTTCACGGGGACGGTCACAGTGAGCACGAAGGTCACAGCCAGACCCAGTCCCAACGAGGTCTTCACGGTCTTCGACACGGCAAGGTAAGAACACATGCCGAGGAAGAAGGCAAAGATCATATTGTCGACGAAAATCGAACGGAAGAACAAACTAATTATATGATCCATATCTTATTTCTCCTTATAAAAGTAAGCACGATGAACCCAAATCACACAACCCACGAGAATCAGCGCCATAGCCGGCATCGTCATCATACCGTTGTTCACATAGCCGAAGTCGTAGCAGGCATCCGGAATAATCTGGAAGCCCAGCAGCGAACCACGTCCGAGCAATTCACGTACGGCACCCACGATCACCAGGATCATAGCATAGCCGAGACCATTGCCCACACCATCAAGGAATGAGGGCCAGGGCTTGTTCTGCATGGCGAACGCCTCCAAGCGACCCATCAGGATACAGTTGGTGATAATCAGACCTACATACACGCTCAGCTGAACACTCACGTCGTAGGCGAAAGCTTTCAGAATCTGAGAAACGATAGTCACAAGAGCAGCAACCACCACCAACTGCACCACAATACGGATGCGGTTAGGAATGGTGTTGCGGATAATCGAGATGATCACATTCGCAAAGGCGGTGATGACCGTCACAGCGAGACCCATCACGATGGCAGGCTTCAGCTGTGAGGTCACAGCCAGCGCCGAACAGATACCAAGTACCTGGCCAAGAATGGGATGATCGAGGTTCAACGGGTTGGTGAAAACCTCTTTATTTTGTTTACTGAATAATGCCATAGTTTACTCCTCCTCTGAGTTAATAGTATCATCTACATATACAGTGTCTACTTCATCAGTAAATGAACCCACATGTCCGTTGACATGTTTTAAACATTCTTTTATCATGTCGTTTACACCATTAGATGTCAGTGTTGCACCTGTCACACAGTCCACTTGAGTTGTTGGGTCGTCCACTTTCTTCACAACAGAGAGTGCAATATTACCATCGTCGCCATAAATCTTTTTGCCGATGAACTTCTCCTGCCAAGCCTGAGAGTCCTTAATCTCAGCACCAAGACCAGCAGTTTCACTTTCATGGTTGAAATAGGCTCCATATACAGTTGGTGTCTCTTCGCCATGAATTGCGAGATAGCCACTTATGCCGCCCCAGAGTCCCATACCTTTTAATGAGACAACTTTAACAGACTCCCCATCTACTACACATTCGTAGACTTTCATATCTCCACTGGTTCCAACATTCTTCACGACCTCAGCGTATTTTGCTTCTGCGGCAGCACCATCGAGATCGCGGATATTCAGCGAGTAGAGAATCTGCTTCTTCACGTCGAGGGCCACATTAGCATCCTGCATGGGTTTCAGGGCCTGATAGACGAAAGCCAGCAGGAAGGCCACGATCACAACCAGAATCGCACTATATATAATAATGTACGAATTCGAATTAGTATTCAGTTTCATTTGGTACCTCCTCTCTTTAAGCGTTTGCTAATGTTACGTTCCACGATGAAGTGGTCGATCATCGGGGCACACATATTACCAAAGAAGATGGCGAGCATCATACCCTCAGGATAGCCGGCATTCATCACACGGATGATGATGGCCATCGCACCGATCAGGAAACCGTAGATATACTGGCCGGTAGTAGTGCGACAAGAGGTAACCGGATCGGTCGCCATAAACACAGCACCAAATGCGAAGCCACCCATCACGAAGTGGTGCCACCAGGTCATGCCTGTACCTGCTGAGTCAAACAGCAGTGCCAATGCCGTTCCTCCTACGAATACACTCAGCATGGTACGCCAAGAGGCGATACCCATCCAAAGCAGAAGCACGGCACCGATGGCAATAGCGATGATACTGGTTTCACCGATAGAACCCGGAATAAAACCACAAATCATGTCACAGATAGATGCATCAGGATTAACGCCCTGTGCAATCTGTCCCAGAGGTGTAGCTGCAGTGAAGCCATCGGGCAGGTCGTTACCCAGTCCGAAGAAAGAGTTCTGAGCCACCCACACCTGATCGCCTGTCATCTTGGCGGGATAGGCGAAGAAGAGGAACATACGGGCTGCGATGGCGGGATTGAAGATATTCATACCCGTACCGCCAAAGATCTCTTTACAGAAGATCACCGAGAATGCACAAGCCAAAGCCAGCATCCACAGCGGGCAGCCGATAGGAATGATCAGTGGGATGATGATACCCGATACGAGGTAACCCTCCTGAATCTCCTCACCCTTCCACTGTGCCCAGGCAAACTCAATGCCCAGACCAACGATGTAGCTCACCAGAATCTTTGGCAGTACGGCAAGGAAACCGTAGAAGAAAATCTCGAAGAACGAGGCTGTTGCCAGTGTTCCTGCAGCGAGATAGTTCTGATAGCCTATATTATACATACCAAACAGCATAGCGGGCATCAGGGCGATGACCACCATACTCATAATACGCTTCGAGTCGATGGCATCGTGAATATTCACGCCACCAGCCTTCGACGTATCGTTAGGCACAAGCGCAAACGTCTCAAAACCGTCGAAGACACTGCGGAAAGCATGCAGCTTACCGCCCTCTTCGAAGCTTGGCCTCATCTTGTCAAATAGATTTCTTATAGCACTCATGTCGTTATGCGTTTTCTTTACGTAAAATATTCAGTCCTTCACGCACGATGCGCTGCAACTCAAGCTTCGAGGAATCCACGAATTCTGCCAGTGCAAAGTCCTCTGGCGCAACCTCGTAGATACCCAGTGCCTCCTGACGGTCGATGTCGCCAGTGATGATAGCCTTGATAAGGTATTCGCCATAGATATCCATCGGCAGCACTTTGTCGTACTCACCGCTCATAATCATGTGACGCTCACCACCCTTGATACGGGCATCAAGGGCATACGCTTTCTTACCGCAAAGCCATGAGAAATAGCTGCGGCTCACAGAGAACTGCTTCAGTCGAGGCAGAATCCAACCCAGCACCTCGTCGGCATCGTTACCCTCAGGAATCACGGTAATCTCAGATGTGTGGGCTCCCAAGAAACCTTCCTTCGTAGTGGGCTTGCCTGTCAGCACATTGCCATTGATGATGCGCACGCTCTTCGAGGCATCATAGCTGTTGCTCAGCAGCGTAGAGAGTTCCTCACCTACCAGCATATCTACGTAGGCGGGGTTCTTGATCTCACTGCCACAAAGGGCTACGGTACGGATGAGATTCACCTTACCGGTGTTCAGCAGACGGCCAATGAAAAGCACCACCGAGGGATCGCCGATGGTCCACACCACCTCGCCCTTGTTCACCGGGTCGATGTGGTTCACCTGTACACCCACATTACCTGCAGGGCACTTACCGTCGAAGACATACACCTCAGCATCCTTCATGCCTTTCAAGGCGGAGTTGACACCAACGCCCAGATATGTCTTGGCAATCTTCGAGAGCGCAGTCAGACCCGTCTGGAAATCCTGCTCCTGTCCCTTCACCTCATACTCGAAGTCGGCAGCCAAGGGCTTATCCCTCAGGGCAGAAACAAAAATTGCCTTCGGCTTAGTCTCTGGATTGGTAGACACAGCATAAGGCAACTGATTGATGTAACCAAACAAGCCTGCTTCCAGCAGCGCGTTTATCACCTGCTCGCCATTCAGGCTGCTGACGTCGCGCTTGCCGAAGTCTGTAAACTCCTGCTGCGCATCGGCATCCACCTTGATGCAGAGCACTTTTCTGCGTTCGCCACGCACCACCTCGCGGACTGTTCCGCTCACTGGCGAGGCAAACTTCACTTGCGGGTACTGCTTGTTAACAAACAAGGCATCCCCGGCTTTGACCTTGTCACACTCTTTGACGACCACCTTCGGAGTGACCCCTTCAAAATCGTCAGGCATTAATGCATATTTGCCATTCGACTTCAACTGGATCTTTTTCTCCTCGGCTTTGCCTTGAAGATGAATGTCCAAGCCTTTGCTTAATTTAATTAAGTTACCTTCCATTTATATAAATGTTTGTGAATAGTTGTATCAAGACGGATGCAAAATTAATA
>Ga0310696_10002769_pt1 | contig 22652 bp, 20 predicted proteins | sample AusTroGonzalo_MG_4_FD_203885 | JGI IMG/M metagenome (GOLD analysis project Ga0310696, IMG submission 203885) | Bovine rumen microbial communities from tropical cattle in Woodstock, Queensland, Australia - Gonzalo_02 (v2) (version 2) | ecosystem: Host-associated > Mammals > Digestive system >...
TGCGGATACGATGGCGGTAGAGTATGCTCCCTGTGTTCCAGAACACCAGTTCGCCCCTATTATCCTGCCATACCTGCTTGGCAACAAATGGCAAGCGATAGGTAATCTTTCCCGTACGCAGATCCCATCTAACGGGATATTGTCCGCCCGTCCACCATATATTCTCTGGAACCGCAGAGCAATTGTCAGCATAAAGCTGGGTAGCAACCCAGTTCACATTGTCAACATTACATTTCATGTCGGCAATAAGGTTGTCGTTAGCAACATTCGTGACACGTACTATTGATCCACTTTTAGACACAGAGCATTTCATGGATGAGGGACAGCGTTTCACCTTGAGAGGCTCTATTCTGGGATTGGGCTTCTTGTCGTGAAATATGCCGCTAGACGTATGAATGTTATTGTTCCAGTAGCTAATAAGCTTACCCGTCATCACATCATATGCGTAAGTGCTGTATTGCCCCGTTGCCACCAATGCAGTCGACTTTCCATTAAAATACACTGATTTAGCTCCGGGAACGTAGAACTCGCGTAACTGGCGACCGGTCTTGACATTCCACAGGATAACCTTGTGTTTCTTATCCAACGTTGCCAGCAGTTTACCGTCAGCACTAATGTCCGAATCAGGAATGGGATCATAATGCCCTGTCTGCACGACGGTTCGCACATCATTCTCCTGTCCTGCTGCATTGCAACAGCATACCAAAGTTACCATCAACAGAAAAACACTTCTCATCATCAATTTACAATTTCATTACTTCTCTATAATAATATACCTATCATATTCCTCATCATTACTTCCAAATGTCAAACGGGAAATGAACTTCAACCCCTTATATCTCTTTTGAAGACATTCTGTTCCTCTTGCTTAGCCATTAGAGCAAAGTCAACTCCGATATTAGCAAACTCCCTAATGAGGATGGTGTTCTCTAAGAACGTGACGGTGGCACGTGCCAAATTCTGTCTAAAAACCTCTCTGTCAAGTTCTTCATCCTGACTTAATTCCGTATGAGCGGCCACAGTTTCATATATGGTTCTCAGATTCTCGCGATTTGCTTTTTCCGTTTTTGCCTTGGGGTCAATATAGTTTTTGAGGAAAGAAGCAAGAATTCTGGCGCCAGCATCTCCTGCAAAATATTGGCGTGTTGCAGTCAGCAAGAAAAGACCAATAACATCCATCTGGTTAAGTCCCATCTTACTGGCTACAATTTGGAACAGATAAACTTCTTGTGGAGCGGCATAGCCGTCAGCGCCAATGAGCTTGATAAGATTTCTTAGATACTCTTCCCTTTCTTGACGACTGTTTGGCATCTCTTCCTGGATATTTTCATATCCACCTTGTAGTGATTCCAACAGCTTTGATTCGTCAATACCCTCCAAGTGGCAGATGGTACTTATTGCCTCCTTTTCTTCGGGAGTAACCTCACCGTCTGCAATGGCTATAGCAGTCAAATCACGAGCTAATTTAAATTCAGGCTCTGTAACTGCACTCAGAAATCTAGTTATGATACTCATTATATTCCGATTGTGAGATAGTGCCTTACAAAATTATCTATGATATCAACCCCTTTGTCTTTATTTATATGGCTCTCACTCATTTCGTCAAGAACAAAAGACAACAACTGCATTGGATTGATTTCCATTCTCTTGGCGATGACTTCAATGATATGAAGTTCCAGTGAGGGATATTTCCCATCTGCACTCATCATTCTGATTAAGTGTAGCAAATATCTCTTTTTCTCCTCAGTCGAGTGCAGCAGTTTGGCTCCAGACTTTTTCTCACGGATAGAATCCATCATCTGAACCGAAGATATACCTTCTGTCTCACAAATTTCAAGTATTGCTTTCTGTTCTTCTTCGCTAAACTCATGGTCTGCAATAGCAACGGAAAGCAAATCACGTGTCAATGCTCTTTCTTCTGTGTTTAGGTCATTTGTGAACCAATCTACTATACCCATATTTTATGTCCTAAGTAATTATTTGGGGCAAAGATACATATTATTTCTGAAAAATGCAAATAATCATTTGATCTTTTAGTAGATACTTCAAAAAACACCAATCTCATTCTTATTATTATCCAATCCCCGCATTGTCATCCAAAGCGACAATACGGGGATTATTTGCTTCTACAACCGTTTATGAGGAGGGCACGTCTTCAATTGAATAAGGTTGTCATACCTATCCAAACGATAAGCTTCTACAACCTATAAGAGAGGTTATTGCTCAAACGGTTTTGGTGTTGTCATACCTATCCAAACGATAAGCTTCTACAACATGGCAAGCCTTCCGTTACCACAAAGCGCTAAAGTTGTCATACCTATCCAAACGATAAGCTTCTACAACAAGATCACCGACTGGAGTGATAATGTCTATGGAGTTGTCATACCTATCCAAACGATAAGCTTCTACAACTCAAAGGGTGGTGCTATCAAGTTCTCTTGGGAATGTTGTCATACCTATCCAAACGATAAGCTTCTACAACGGCCAGAAACTGCAAGTGGGATGAGAACCAAAAAGTTGTCATACCTATCCAAACGATAAGCTTCTACAACTCCACTTAAAATTTACGCTTATGAAATTAGAAAAAGTTGTCATACCTATCCAAACGATAAGCTTCTACAACGCATCGAATTTGCCGGCACCAAAGTTCATACAAAGTTGTCATACCTATCCAAACGATAAGCTTCTACAACGTTGAGGAAAAGGTGACGAAGATCTACTGGGAAGTTGTCATACCTATCCAAACGATAAGCTTCTACAACAATGACACGCGAGATTAACGGCTTCCGCTTTGAAGTTGTCATACCTATCCAAACGATAAGCTTCTACAACCGATATGGCTCGCTTGTTTAACACCATCCAGAAGTTGTCATACCTATCCAAACGATAAGCTTCTACAACGAGTTACCAGATTCTTCCCTTGCGATTCTCTAAGGTTGTCATACCTATCCAAACGATAAGCTTCTACAACAGGTATATGACTACCGCGACAATTGGAATTAAGTTGTCATACCTATCCAAACGATAAGCTTCTACAACGCCAACCGCGAAGGAGCCTACATGGGCGTGGTCGTTGTCATACCTATCCAAACGATAAGCTTCTACAACCTAGAGGCTAGTAAAGGCCAGTCGGTAGCTTGGAGTTGTCATACCTATCCAAACGATAAGCTTCTACAACGTGAATCTTACCGGAAGTGACAATAAGAGTAAGTTGTCATACCTATCCAAACGATAAGCTTCTACAACGCGCGGTTTCCCCAAGAGTGAGGCCACATTCGAAGTTGTCATACCTATCCAAACGATAAGCTTCTACAACAGCCAAACGCTCAGCTGACTGCCAGTCAGAATGTTGTCATACCTATCCAAACGATAAGCTTCTACAACGTCTATGCTTATGACAGTCCAGACTGCATTGAAGTTGTCATACCTATCCAAACGATAAGCTTCTACAACCCTTGTTTTCGCCATTTCAAATAGCGCTTCTGAGTTGTCATACCTATCCAAACGATAAGCTTCTACAACAACGATATTACCAAGGTCGATGTAGACACTAATGTTGTCATACCTATCCAAACGATAAGCTTCTACAACTCCGAGAAGATCGCTAACTTCCACGGTCTCGAAAAGTTGTCATACCTATCCAAACGATAAGCTTCTACAACGCCGGTTTTCTGGTCTACTGCTATGCTTAAGGAGTTGTCATACCTATCCAAACGATAAGCTTCTACAACCAACTGCCACCGCCACCCGCACAACAACGACGGAGTTGTCATACCTATCCAAACGATAAGCTTCTACAACCTTCTTACACAAAGTAAGTCCTCGGATACTTAAGTTGTCATACCTATCCAAACGATAAGCTTCTACAACCAGCAGCATCCCGCTACAGCGCAACCCGTAACATGTTGTCATACCTATCCAAACGATAAGCTTCTACAACCGTTCTATTGAGACCAAGCCCGAATATGAAAAAAGTTGTCATACCTATCCAAACGATAAGCTTCTACAACCATATTATGACGCACTGGTCCTTGAGATCGGTATGTTGTCATACCTATCCAAACGATAAGCTTCTACAACTTCCTCAAAAAGGAGTCTTTGATTGTCGTAACAAGTTGTCATACCTATCCAAACGATAAGCTTCTACAACTATCTCACAGCGCGGTGCTTCATTGAATCAAAAGTTGTCATACCTATCCAAACGATAAGCTTCTACAACCCAATTCAGGGTGCCGAACAGCAACTTCCGAAAAGTTGTCATACCTATCCAAACGATAAGCTTCTACAACAATAGTGGCCGCAGTTATTAACTTTACCCTGAAAGTTGTCATACCTATCCAAACGATAAGCTTCTACAACCTTATGAAACAATTATTCTATCTGTTTTTTTTGAGTTGTCATACCTATCCAAACGATAAGCTTCTACAACAGTCCTGTATATAGGACTTTGAAGAAGTCGTCTGGCCATAGGATGACGTTTCTTTAAACCCTAAAGCATTGATTTCGCAAGACTTAGAAGTCTCACGGATTGGATTTTCGCAAATGCCATGCTTTTTCATACTCAAATGCCGGGTTTTATACCTCTGTTGTTAATTTAAAATATTTATTCTCAGTGGATTACATACCTCCAAAAAGTTCGCAAATGATTCGCTCAGATTCCCCTTGTCGGACTCTTGCGAAATGTGCTCTCCTAAAACAGGCATTTCTCCGTGTGCAAATTTAGTCATTTTTCGCAAGACTCACAAGGAATCATCGATTTATTTTTCTCTTGCGAAGATTATCCATATTTCTCCCAATGGTACAAAAACACCAATTGACTCAAAATGAGAGTTTTAGCCACGAATCTATTTTTCGCAAATGATTTTGCTCTGTATATGTATCAATAAGTCAAGGATCGCGCATACATTATTATATTAGAACCTCAGATAACAGCAATCTTCACTGGTTCTTTTTTCTTAATGTCTGGAATATAAGTGATACGGGCATAACATTCTGTGCAGAGTGGATAGATGTTTACCCAATCCTCACGCTTAATGATAAGCTTGGCCAGCTGGTTGCACATGTTACGATATTGTATGTCCGTCAGCATACACTCAAAAACGCTGAAGTTCATCCTCGTGCCGATGCCCTCCAACAACTTTACGACTTTGTTTCGTCGCTTATCGTCACCAATATCGTAGGTTACCACATAGAAATGCTTCCGTTTCATCTTACACCTTATTATATATAATAGTAGTTACCACTTCGCCACGTATGGCTTAAATTTTCCCGTTTCCTCAAAGGCTTTAGCCAACAACTTTGCCTGACGAAGTATAATCTGCTCCATCTTCATCTCCTCGCCTTGGTATTTTTCATATCTTGCCAGCCGCTCCATGACAGACTTCACCAAGATTTGTCGGGTATTGTCTGTAAGAAGTCCGTTGCGCACTTCAAGGTTTTGACCTTTCTGTACCAGACTGATGACTACACGATCAACCACCTGACTACGAAAGATTTCAATCATGTCATACACCAGCGTTGGCTTACCCCCGCGATGGGCATGGATCAGGCTGTCGAAAGGATTGAGATGCGCTGCCAAAAGAGCTTGCCATATACGGACATAAAGAATGGCATAGCCATAGTTAAGCATAGAGTTCACCAAATCCTTGGCTCCCTGATGTTCGCGCTGTTCAAAATGCACTTGATCATCAGAGAAGAGTTCACGTATATAGTCCCAATAGCGGATAGCCACCTGAGCCTCATGTCCAAGCAGTTTCTGAAGGAAGTCCTCATCGGTAGGCTTTGCCGTCTTTCTCCATATCTTAAAATCATCAGCCACCTTTTCCATCATCTCCATCTTCGGTTGTAAATGGACATAGTGTGACTTGTGATACTTATTGAAGTATTTCAGCAGGGCGTGTTGGTTCTTAATTTTGCCTTCAATGATGCCTAAAGCGATAGTATTCCTTAGTGTCTCATCTGCAGCAGCCTGTTTAGCCCAAAGTGTATTTTGCATATACTTGGAATTGATGATAGAGCCAAGATGAGTACCCTGATTGTCGAAGAAGTCAATGGGGATTTTTCGGTTCAGGCAAAAGCTGACGAGGTTTGATGACATAGATACCCCTTGCCCCGTAATGACTATCTGCGATAGATTGTCAGGATGGTGCTGCGCAACGACTTTCCCTTTCTGTGAAATAGTCACACCTCTGCTTGTCATTCCCAAGAACATGCCTGGCTTGTTCACAAGCAGACCGCTGGTCTCAGCTTCAAGCTTACGGTATTCCTTCTTACGTTCCTGAATCAGTTTGCGATTCTTTTTGGCATCAACAGTCTGTTTCTCCTTTAGTTTTTCTCCGATATACTCGGCAATGATTTCAGATGTGAATTGTTTCTTTTTCAACTGATATTGAAGAGACAGAAAACTAAATGTGCCGAGAGCAAACTGGAGATTGCTCTTACTGCCAAATGTATCAAACCTCTCATGAATAATGATGATAAGTCTTTTGAGCAACACTGAGTCGAAATATTCCAAGTCTTCCTGTGGCAGTAGTTTGCCGTAATAGTTGCTGATACCTTCCCATACCCGTTGGCTTTTCATCGGGAAGCCATCTATATTAAAGTCAAGCGTATTGATGCGGTCTGTCAGGTTGGCACGCTTCTTTTCTGTTATTGAGGCTTTCTTGTCTTTGACGGTGATACCAAGGAAATCAAAGCCGTCTTTGATTTCAATGATTTCTGAAGGCTTATTCAGCGACAATTTTAGTTTTTCTTTCAGATGTGCTTCCGTCTTTGTCAGAATCTCCTCTGCCTGTTCTTTTGTTTCTGTCAGGAACAGGAAATCATCAGCATAACGAACGTATGGCACATTCTTACTAACGGCGAACTGATCGAAGGAGTGAAGGTAGAGATTCGACAAAATCGGTGAGAGCACTGCCCCTTGGGGAGTACCATATTCCGTCTCCACCCATTCAAGGCTATTCTGCCTCACCTTGCCCATCTTGATGCAGAGCATAATCAGACGCACGATTTCCGTTTCCGTACCTGTGGCAACGAGCCGTCTCTGAAGTATCTCGTGGTCGATGGTATCGAAGAAGTTGTCGATGTCAAGACGCAAGACATATTTATATTGTGGCCTGTGACATTCTGCCAACACTCTGCGTATAGCCTTTGTTGCCCCTTTGCCAGGCCGGTAGCCATAACTATTGCCAAGAAATATCTTCTCATATCGTGGCTCTATGACCGACTTGATGGCATGTTGTACAATCTTGTCACGGATAGCCGTCATGCCAAGTTTTCGCATCTCATCAGGATTCTTCGTCTTGGCGACTTCTATCTCCATATAGGGTTGAGGTTTCCAAGTGCCAGCCTTCAGTTCCTCTGCCAACTTAGGAATCTCTTTCCTCTTCTCCTTCTCAAACTCCAGTATCGAAATCCCATCAATCCCCCCAACAGACCCCTTCGCCTTCACCGTGTTCCAAGCAAGGTAAAGGCGGGGAATCTGACACAGGGCATTGAGTTGGGCGGGCATAGGCTATTTGTTTGGTTCAACTGGTTCTATAAACACATGGTTGTCCCAATACTCGTCATGAATGTCTGGGGAGTCTGGCAATGGCGGTGCCATTTCGCCAGGATATGCTGTGATAATATTGTTTTTTTCATCTAAAATCAATTGACATTCTCTGGTCGGTATGATTCTGGCGCAGGATACACATCGTACCAATGTTGCATCACGTTGAACTTCTTTAAGAGTCAACAATTCATCTGCGGTCAAATCATTTATTGAAACAACATTACAGCTTCCAATATCATAAGGAAATGTAATAGAAACCACCTTGCATTTATTTTCGTTAATGGATGTATTACGAATGATTCTGGGGTAATTGTCAACAATTACTTGTAATAATTGTTCTGGACTATCACCAATAAACTTCGATCCAGGCATGGCCGAATTAAAATGTCTTTGCAAATGTTTTTTAACCTCTTTGCTTAGAAAAATAGACACACTTGAATCGTTGGACGAGGAAAAAACTTTTATGTTCTTACTTATTTGTGTTACTTTAAAAAAACGTATTAAGAATTTGGGAATTTTATATATTCTTTTTTTTGAAATAATTGGACGCTTTAGCAACAGGATTGTCATAGCAACTGAAATAACAGCAGCAACAAGTGCAGAAAAACCCTTGTCAATGCACGGAGAAATTGCAATAAGCATTTCACGCAATGTCCATACAACCGATATTCCAGCGAATATTTGTACGAAATTTACCGCTCTGCTATCGCGATCATGGCGTGCATCTCGCAAAGATTTTTTTACATGTTCTATCAACTGATTGCGATTTTCAGATATCCCCAATCCTTTCACCATCGTACGATACATGAGTGGCGGAAGAAAATTATAACTCATATCATCGAAGAAATAATGTTTCTCCATATATGCTATTTCACGTTCCATTTTATCAGAGTCAATATATTTGTCTTCATGATATTGGTTGTTACGATCAAAGCAATAGAATTCTTCTAACAAACATCTCATATAAAGTAGTTCAAAATTTTCCTCGAACTCATTTTCCCTAAAGAAAGTATCAATTGCAATAATTGTAAAACTGTCATTTAAGGCCAGTGCTTTCCAATTACTAAACGCGGAAATAGTATTTTCTTTTTTTATACGTTGAAAATAATCGTCTGATGGCTTATATTTCGCTTGGGGATTATCGTTAGCAATAACCCCAATAGGGGAGAAAGAACCAACCTCATATAAAAGTTCATCATCTATTGAATCGGTTTCTATCAACTGAAACTGGCGTAGTTTTGTACCAGAATATGTTATATATGCGGGATTAATCATTCCAGTAAGACTAACCAACGGTTTTAGAATATCATCAAGTGCTTTTGTCCTAAAAGACTCGTATTGATTATTCCAATCTTTCCATTTACTATGCATTAATGTTAATTCAGAAAAAGAATCTGGACAATCTTCTATCTCTATGGAGAAAAGAACCATCTCATATTTAAAAAACCACAATCTTATACTATTGATTTTACATGGATAATTAATAGCAGGCGCATTCTCCCCATCCACATTCAATATCATCAGGTTCTCTGTCGTTTCTGGTAGTTTTAAAGCGTAACGACATATAGATTGCTCTTCCTCATCATCGATTTCTATCATAGAACGCAATAATGAAGGATAATAAAATCTTTTATATTCTTCATAGAGAGATGATGGCATCTTTATTCGTTCCCACACGCCTGTTTTTTCCAGAGATTCTGGCTTAACCCCTTTCTTGATATTGAACCTTCCCGCAAGACTGACACGAGAATAATTTAAAATGGGCATTGTGCCTTTTTTATCTTCTCTCTTCATATTCATTCATTTTTATATTGATGATTTCTCAGCCAATTCAAAATATGGTCTGCTACTTCAGGTAGGGACAGAGTTCTGATGTCAAGTTGTTTGTCTTGGCTCTTGACATAGCGATTATGGCTAAATGCATTGCGAATCTCGGTAAGAAGATTTGATACGTCAGTCGGTTCGCCACCTTCACTGAGATATTGCTTGCACAACAATAGCAAACTACTAAAGCTGTTTCGATAAGGCTTCCCGTTTTCATCATAGAATTCTGAACCTGGCTTACCTGCGTTGCTATTAGCCAAAGCTGGATGACTTTTAATAATCTGTCTCTCAATCTTCTGAAGTAGGCGGAATACCTCTTGGCGTTGGCGATCATAATGGTCAAACTCAGTTTCAAGATCATCACGTTTGATATCGCCGTTCTCTGTCAGCTGTGAAAGCAAGGTTCCAATTCGACTATCGTAAAGGAAGGTATAGAAATCTCCGTAATTCTTAATTTTAATCTCAGGTTGACTGATAGTACGTTGCATGGGCTTATCATCACTGCCCTTGATAGGCTTACCATATTCATCATTTAGATTGATGGTAAGACGGAATTCAACCTTCTGTTCCAGCAGGTCTTTATCACTTCCTTGTCTCATAGCTGGTGGGAGAATATCCTGCAACTTGAACTGATCAATACCTCTTTCTAATTGTCCGTTAGTCTTAATGACAGCTCCACCAGATAGCAGAATCTTCTTTGCCATCTCAAAGAGTAGCATGTCTTGATTCCTATAGCGTCGAATATTGCGTTCGTTTTGCTGTAGTTTGCGCATCTGATGTATGAGTTTGGCTTTTAATTCAAGTTTTTCTTCTCGACTTATTGGCGCGTATCTTGGTTTTGATTCCCACTTTTTGCTAATTTTTCTCTTAATGTTGTCACTAATCTGATCTATGTCTTGCACAATTGGTGACTCTTTTGCATCCCCCTTGCGTAGCAATGTGGCAATCTTTTCGGGCGATGAATATATCATCGGAGGAATAGTGGTAAGGAGTATGGGATGTTCATCGTCATACTTGAACATTTCCCAATCAATAACCTTATAGTGCCTTTTCATCTCGCGATAGAAAGATTGCGGTTTATCACCTATTACTTTCTCAAAGTAGAGGTTGATGAGGTGTGAAACACCTCCTGTTTTTTCTCTGTCGGCGAGAGCTGCCAGAAATTCGACATTATCTTTTGTCTTTTCATTGTTCAATAATTGTTTGTGGATAGCATCGGTGAAGAGCCCATCAGGTAATTGAAGGGTTTCAAGGTAGAGCGAAGCCAAGCCTTTCTCTCCTTGCATATATTCAGATGTTTGGGCAGCATGGTTACGGTAGGCTTCACGCAGGAACCATTGGTCTTTATAGTTCCCTTTTTCTCCTTTGCGTAATGATTTAAAAAACTTCAGTTTCGCTGTTTGATACTTTATGTAAAGGTCAATTGTATCGGTAACTTGCTGACTTAGTACTGAATTGAGGAAAGGATGATTGTTTACATTGATAGCACTTTTTATCATGCCGCCGAGAGACGTTTTTGCCAAAGCTATTTCATCAGCCTTAAAAGTTGCAATAGCAGCCTGCAGAACTCCAAAATCTAATCCGCTAGGTTTACCATTGTTTTTACGTGATTCGTCAGGACGCGTCATTGCCATAATATCTTTTGTAATATAGCGTGCCAATGACCCTGGTCGAATATCTACATACCCTTTACGACCAATGCGGTTCTGTTTGTCACCCACAACATTTAGGTCTTGTTTGAACTGTTCAATTCGTATACGAAGTTTTTCGATAATACCGACATCTCCATCCAGTTGCTTATTTACCCACTTGGTGAAAGCTTGATTGGCTTCATCTTGGGTCTTCGGTCCTTTACTCGAAAGATAATCTAGAAGTTTCTTGGGGATTTCACTCAAACGTAATTTATAGGGTTCAGCTGAGAGAATAGCAAGCAACTTTTCCTTATTATCTTGTGGCTTTAACTGGCCGTTTTTGATACTGTTGAGTAACAGGACGAAACGATTATAGGTGTCTTTTATAACAGCCTCAGGGTCACCGCCTAACAGGCGGAGAAATATCAAAGCAGGCAAATCATGAACGCTTAGCCATGCGCGAGGAGCTATATTTACAGTGGAAACGGGCAGATTGGGAAGGAAACAATTGTCATTGTCGAGTTTCTCTATGTTAATGACTTTATTCTGTTCATTCTCCGGCCATCTAAGCCGTATGCTGCTACGCATCTCGTTACTCTGTGGCTTTTGTATCCGTTCATTCCATGTAATACCGATTCTGTTGCCCGTAATTGCATAAGCAGTGTGCTGATCAGTCAAATAAGGCTGTGTTTCTGCAGTATCTGCATCATAAAGATGTTTGGGGTCATCGCTGATAGGGCGGATGATTGTCTTGTATTTTTCTTTACGTTTTTGTTCCATCTTGTCTATCGGGCCGAAACCATTGATTTCTTTTTGAAGCACACGAACCCTGTCTTTTTCAGTTGTGTCCAAAGATGCACGGTTGTAGAAACTAAAGCGATATTTGCCTAAAGATACTTGAAACACGATGTCTTCCAGCACTTTATAATCGTCCTGATACCCACGCATTGCGTCAATGTAGCGCATTGCCAGATATGGGAAGCGGTCACCATAGCGACGGAAAAGGTTGACATCATCATCAGGGTCAGGCTGCGTTTCGTTGTCTTTTCTCTTGACTTGAAAACATTCTTTGTCTTCAGGGCTTAATGTCTCAAAAAGTTCTGACGGGCATTTTTGTAATTCGTTAAGAATGTCGAGACCTAATGCATAGTTTGAAACCGTACTTTCTACGCGGCCTTTGGGCAAACGAATTCGGTGGGCACAGAAGATGTTGAACATCACCTCATTTTCATTTTTTTCGAATGGGCTATTGCCACTTTGTGCTCGAGTGCGGAATAGGCCTGTTTTTTGGACTAATTGAGTGGCATATTTTTTATGAAGTAGTTTGCACAGAATAAAAACCAGACCAACCGTGGTTAGTTTCTGTGCAAGGGGCATTTCTGTAACTGGGTCAGGAGTGGTATCATATAAGCGGAAATACCAGTTAGAACGTTCTACAAAGATATACATGTCCTTACCTTTCTCGTCTTGCATGATGTTACCATTCTTGTCTTTCATAGGTATTCGTTTCATGTGCTCATCTTGATCCACGAAATTCATGTCTTTTTCCGTGTAGCAGAATATGCGTTTAACCTCTCGCTTGGAACCCTTGAAGGCCGTATTCAAAGGTCCGCTGAGAGCAACTTCCCTTTGCAGTTCTTTTTCAATTTCTTCATCCGTATCATAATGGTCTGCATGTGTGAAAAGGTTTCTTTTAAAATTGACTACACGGATGAGATTCTGTAGCACACGCTGCAAGTCCTCTTGTTCTACTGCCAGATGCTTCTCTTTAGCAGGTCTATCACCATCGGCAGGTTTTCCTTGGGTAAGCCCCGACTGTGTCATCTGTTGCAGAATAGGTATGTTGCGCATTAGTAGCAAAAACGCCTTTTGCCTTACTTCTGGACGTTTGTTGCTAGCAAATTTTGCAATGGGGAGTTCGTGCATACTATCCTCATTTTGATTAACTTCTAGTCCGCACTGTACTGAAATATAACGTAATACACTGTAAAGATTGGCCCGGGCCATATTTAAATAGGCTGCAAAAACAGGGCGTAATTGATCACTCATAGCATTAGGCTGTGAACCCGTGCGTCTTTTCTTCCAATTCTGTTGATAGTTTCCCATAATTGTATTGTTTTAAGTTATTTTTATTGTTCGTTTAATAGTTCGGCAATCATCTTATTGGATGTTATCCAACTGCGGATGCTCTCGTTGATATTTGATTTCCGCTATTTTCCAATCTGTTTCTGTATCAAGGTCTTGAACCTCAAGATCAGAAAGAATTAAAGGAGCAGTATGTTTGCACCATAAAGTCTTCTCGCATAACAAAGTCGGTATTTTAATAAAATAAAACTGCCCCGCATCATGATATATCTTTTCTAAGTCCTGAGAACGACTTGAACGATATTGTGGGAAATTCATCTCTACATATCCATCAGAATTAATTCTAAGACTACGCTGTATCGGGTATGAATATTGAACCATTGTAAATGAAGCATCAATATCTGTACCCAACATGAGGTTACTGTTGATTGCGGATTCAATTGAATATGCAATAATAGGTTTCCCCATAAATGGTTTGATATTTTTTCTTGGAATTCTTTTGCTCCCACCACGAGCTGTAATAATACATAAATTTTTCATATTTAGTTTTTGTCTATAGTCCGTACTGAAGGTAATATGGAAATAAATCGAGCCAAGCATACAATATTCATAAAGATGCCAATGACCGATTCAATATTTGCTACAACTGCAATCTTCCAGTTGATGTAATCATTGGGATCTGAAATATTGGCCAACGTCATGATACTTCTTGTCAATATGTGCTTCCCCATGATATCTTCATTGTCTAAGCGAAGAACAACAATATAGATGGCAGAGAACCATAGGACATATTCCGCGATATTACAGAAAAGCAGTATAATCATTCTTGTAGCTGACTTTATCCGATAATTGTCCACTCCGACTTGTAGCGGATCGAAGAGCAGAACATTAACGTGATATACAAATATTTCAAATGATCTAAGCATAGCGTATCCAAGCACAATATACCCCAACCATGTGTATGGTGTGTAAATCATGATCAAAATGCAAAAAATGCCCAAAAGTAAGTGTGAAATCACCCATATTTCTGAAAATAGATATTTCGTCACAAATGGCCTGTTTATCATCCATGCTTTATCCATATCTTCTTTTGAAGTATCAGGATGGGCATGCTTGTATTTTTTCTTCCACAATAGCCTGGAGATATTTCTTATTTGCTGAAATAAAGAAACTTGCCTAAGTGTGTCGAACAAGTGGTAAACAGTCCATAAGATAAAACCATCATTCATGCTAATACGAGGTAAGCAGTCTGATTTCTTGTTGTTTTCAGTACTCATAAACTTTATGTTTTATAAATAGTCTTTCATTAGGATTTCCGCCAAACGGAAGTCGATTCTTGTATCAATATCTATACTCCTTTCACGTGGCATAATATATGCAAATGCTTCTGTTTCAGGCAGCTTTATAGAGCCATCTGAGCGATACTCGATTCTGCGAATGTATAGAGCACCATTAATTCTGTAATAGGTTGGAAGTTTTTGCCTAGGCAAATCACCCTTACTCTTTTTGAGATATTCCTTCAGGGAAAGGTTTTTTGGAAGCGTCATACTCCAAAGTGGTGAGTGTTCCATCTCGCATACTGCAGTAACGGAGTCTGCATGCTTTTCTTCAAATTCTTGGTAACCATCTATTATATCCTGAACAGAACGGAGAGGCGATGTGGGTTGAAGAAGGCATACCGTATCAAACCGCATGTCAAAAGCAGTACGATATTTTTCAAGTACTTCTTTCACGACATCCCAGCTGCCTACAAAATCACCGTTCAACTCTTTGGAGCGCAAAAAGGGTACGGAAGCGCCATATTCTTCTGCTATGGATGCATAATGACCTGAATCAGTTGAAACCATAACATTCCTAAACATCCTTGATTCACGTGCAGCAATAATAGAATAAGCTATCAATGGCATACCAGCCAATGGCAAGATATTTTTGTCCTTCAAACCTTTTGAACCACTACGGGCTGTAATAATGGCTATATTATTCATGACCTGTAACTATTTGATCAACCTGTTTCTTATAGCTATACACTTTTCCACCCATTCACCATTAACAGCGTAATAATAGCTATCGTGGTTGGTACGAGGTGACGAAAGTGAATTAGAGAATTCGCGAAGAGTAGAGACAATCTGTTCGATAGATTTTAAGGGAGCTGATGAATGACGATTCAGACTATCCTCAGTAAATAACACCTGTGGGGTGATTGTTTGATCAGCCGTAGCAACATCCTTATTAAACGCCGCTAGGCTATAATCCATCTTAACCACAAAGTAGTTAGAAACAACACGACGGTTGTGAAGATTATAGTATGTATCGTTTTTGTCAGTAATACCTAAAACCTCCATTGTAATAGGATAAGGCCGCTTAAACTCTTCTTTGATGTCGTTCAGCCGTTTTGCTATTAACTGAAAGTTGTATTGGGCATCGATACTGTCTTTATCAAAAACGATAGTAATATGATAGGTGGTATTCAATTCACGTGGTAGTAACTCTGTTAGAATACTGCGTACATTATCAAAACCATTGCCATATCGGGCATTGGTGGTTTTAAACAAATAACGGTCTGTAAGAATGAGGGCGTTTGAAGGTAGAGGTTCCACACTATCTAGTACAGTGTCCCATCCTCTTCCCAAGGGCTCATTTTTGTCTGTAGTATGTTCGTCGTTGATGTCAATCAACGACGATACGTTGGTATCTGTGCCACTCCGACAAATCACTCCGTATTCTACCTGAATCTTTTTTGCTTCAGCAAATGGTATGTCAAGAATAAACAATGAAGAAGGATTCTTAAGCACAGACTCCGGCTTGGTGGGGATCTTTTTTATATATTCTGTTCTTGTTGTATCTGCAACAAGGCCATAATTGTCTTTTAACTGTTTAATCCATGCCAAATCAGGAGCATCCATAGCCACATATAGATTCTTGGCAGACTTAAGAATCTTGAACAGGTTGGACCGGGAATTATTCGGTCTTTGACTCTCTGCCAATATAATATTCCTCAGGATTTTCTCTGCTATAAATACCTTGAACATAAGCTTTTAGTTATTAATTTGAAATATTGAGTTAGGCATAAAACATTGCTCCTGCGCTACAAAATTAAGAAAAAATCTCCAATTAAATGAATAATTGGAGATTTTTTTTTCTAATGCCTTTACCAAAGACCTCAGTTCCTTGGGCAATTGCTGTTCTTTATTCTTTTTCATTTCAAGCCCAAATCTTTAGGTGGATACTTTATTATATGAGCCTATGAACTATGGTATTCTATCATCATACATACGGAATTTCAAAATCCAAAACGATTCTTTTCTTTTAACTCATCTGCTGGTAGAACGTCTTCTGGTGTGAGCAGTCGCATTTGTCGTTTATCGATGGGATTCATTTTTATACAACGGGTTGCATGTTGGATATAGATACGCTCTAACTGGTTAGCAACAAATCGGGCGTTCCCCCATGTCTCAGACGCCCTTTGATTGTACGCTTTAGAAACGATTTTCTTATACTGGATCCATGCCTGTGGTGTGAACTCGTATTCATAATCTTGCACCCTACGGAGCGTAATATCTAAAAGTTCGTCGATTGTGAAGTCTGGAAACTCAAATTTATTGGGGAAACGGGATTGTAGTCCCAGATTGGCATTGAGCAACGCCTCCATAGGTTCTTTATAACCACATAGCACAATGGCAATGTCACGCTTTGACTCGTCGGCCAGAATGTTCAGTAATAGCTGTATGACTATCTTCCCAGGATCATTTTCGTGTTTACCATAGAGGGTATACGCTTCGTCTATCATCAACACACCGCCTTGTGCCTTTTCAAGCACCTGACGCATCGATCGTTCTTCATCTCCCCAATGCGTTCCGATGAAAGTACCACGATCACAAATAACGACATGTCCCTTCGACAATGCTCCAGCTTGTCGTAACAGCGATCCATAAATCTTGCATACTGTAGTCTTGCCTGTGCCAGGCTTTCCGTAAAAGACACTATGCAGAGATACATCATGCTGTTTGCTATTGGGGAACAATTCTTTTGTGAGCTTATTGTACTTGGTCAACGCGATAAGCTCCGCCATGCGTTTCTTGATATCAGTACATCCGACCAACTTGTCCAACTCTTTTTGTGGATTGCTAATCGGACGTAGTATCTCAACACAAACAGTGACATTTTGATTCTGCTCTATATGACCATCAGGAATAACCATATCTTCAATGACATGGACACTCTCTTCAAGGGGTTCATTCGTTTCGCTATTTTGAGAATAATCTGGCGCTTTTAAACTAAAACCTCTCATAGCAATGCTATCTATTATCTCCTTTGCCTTCTGATTATTGTTTTCGTTAGTGGAAATTTCCCTGTGTCGAAGATTCATGAGATTATCGATAACATGAATATTCATAGATTCCCACTTGTCTTTCATTTCTCTTGCATTAAGGATATTGCTTTCTGAAAGCAGCACACCATAGATGTAAATAGGTGGAAAAAAATTGATTGTCAAGTCTTCCATCTGTTTGATGGTTTCTGATAATTGCCATACAGGACTCGTTCGAGAGCCCTTGTGAGAATAGTATTCTGGTGCGTCAACATCATAACGATCTCCTTCATCTGCAATTTCTTCTATCCTTCCGCAAAGGTCGAAGCATACTACAACCATACTAATATCATGGAGATAGATGATAATATTTTTGTCTTTCAAATATGGTTCGTAACCCTTCAAATGAGTAGAATAGACTGTGTCGTTTACCGCTAGCCTATCCATATGCTCAAGAATTGTACTCTTGGTTAGCTTTTTAAAGTCATTAATAAATATGCTTGCCATTGCCTTTCATCTTTAATCTTATCAACATAAAGAGGCCTGAGCAATGTAAATACTATCACAGAAACAAAAAATATTATGCGGGATGACGTGAAATGTTACAAATAGATTCCGTATTTGCTCTGCTCATTCGCATTCTTTCTATCGCAGGCATGCAGGATATGCCAGAGCTCTGTGGTTTCATCCATCTTGGATGATGGTACGTGATGCATGTGATTGGCGATAGCTATGCGTTCTTCATCAAGAAGTTTAAAACCAAGAATGTTAAGTAAATCAACGGAACGTTGTCCGTGATGATTGCTACCAATCTCGTTGTAACCTTCTAGATGTGAGGTACATAGGTCATGAAACAGAGCGACGATACGACAACTTTCGTCGGGTAGATGGGGAGCCATATCTATCATCTCGTAATAGACTCCTAACGAATGGTCGGCCAACCCTCCTTTATATCGGTGATGATGATGGCAATGGGCGGTGAAGTAGTCGCTTCTTACCATATAGGTAATCACGTTACCCATCCCCTCACGGTCGATGTTACCCAACAACGATATGATTTCCAGTTTAGATGAAGTAATACCAAAGATATCCATCCCACAACACTCTCCATCCATATAAGACAAACCATATTACTACAATAAACGCGATAATTACAAGGAAAGAGAACCAAGTGCTCTTCAAAATATCATCAATAACGACTTTTGTAAAGAGCCAATGCCTCAAGCCTCCGTCGATGTGTTGCGCCATTCCTGTACGGAAGTTAAAGACAAAGACAGGGCGTATGCGCCAGGGATGATTGTAACGATTCTGCCAATCGAATAGGCAATACTCCCAATAACGACCCCGCTGATTCCACCATTCACCTGTAGTATAACCCTCTTTTTCTGCATATTTGTTCAAGACAGCAGGATTACCATAGGCTCCAGCGTTCCTGTAAATAGAATAAGGTGCCAGTGAGTAGTTGATAATCTTTCCAAGTGATACACGGCATACTATCATTACAGGATTGCTGTCACTCAGACGATATGGATCTTCTGCATATCTTCTGGCTACACTACGGCGGGAAGCAAAATAAACACCAATTCCTCCCCAGCTGCTCTGACTTGCTGTAAATGTACCTTCTGTCCAAGCCCTTACGTTTTTCTTCGTAATAGCACGTCCTGCCGTCAAGTCCGTACCATGATAAAGTGTTATTGCAGGAATCACAGTGTCTATAACCGTCCAAATAGCGCCCTCCACCAATGTAAGGAATCCATGATATATCGGATATTTGAAGAATCGATATGGAACACCAATTAACCAATCCCATTCTTCTCCTTGTTCTTTCCAATTGGTTGGATGGAATACCTCGCATACCAAATCATAAATCTCCGTTATACTGTATATCAAGACATTGTAGATAAAAGCATTCAATGTCCTGAGCGGAGTAGTGACAATATACAACACAAGTTGTAGAAAATACAATACAGGGCGTAATAGTTCCTTTATGCCTTCGCTTGGCCAACTTGTCTTGAATATGTAACGCCATGGCTCAGTCAGAATGAGCTGTAAGCGGTTTAATCCCCAAACGGGGATTGACAGGAAATAATAGGCATACTCAAAGATTGATGAGTATTCTGCACCCATAGCTGTTGTGATATAGCGCACTCCAAAGAATATTGCAGCCCAGAAACCAACGGTAGATCCTGCGCTGGCATTATCGAAGAGCCACCATCCAATCAATGCCCCTACACCCATAAAGAATCCGATATACATCGCTGCCATCAGCAGCTGGTCGCGGAAAGCGTAGACGATTCCGCCAATGATAATCAGGACAATGATACCGAGTATACTCATAAGAATTCTGTTTTATGCTACAAAAATACTAATTATTCTCTTAACTTGGTCAATATCCCACAATCATTTATATTTCCTTTGCATTCTGGTACTATTTCTAATGAGCCCATGTAGTTAAAGAGTCATCTGTGTTCACCATTCTATCACCTGAAAAACTAAATTTTAAGGGACCTCAAATTTTTCCTCAAAACATTTGGTGGGAACGAGATTATTAGTTACTTTTGCGGTCGAATTACATAATTCTATCACTAATCATATTTAAAAATGTAGCAAGAATGAACAAGATGGCAAAGGAAACGGTCAAGTGCCTGAAAGCGAGCCTTCGCTTTGCACTCGGCTTGCACGCTCTTTGACATATTGCTACAATAGTCGGGGATTGTGATAGCGTATTCTCTGAATGGAATACTCTATAATTCCATAGGTAGGTGCAGAAGCACTTGCCTATTAACTCTTGTGCCCCATATCAAGGGGTTTATACCTTTTTTATTTTATAGTGATTAGAATTTTGTAGATTACATATGAGAAGAAGAATTCCTTATCGGGTGTGCAGTTGCACGCCCAACGGTGTTGTTACCCATCTGGAAGCCCGACTGCTGAAGGAAATCGTCAACCGTGAGATTCATTCTATACGCTGTGCCGCAAGCTGCAAGCAGAAGTTCATGAAGGGTTCTCGCCTCGGTGACCTCTGTGCAGAGACAGGCCACTTCGGTTGGGCAAGGAAAATCTGGGGCTTTACAGAGTATCTGATTGACGTGAAAGATTGTGAAGACTATCGCTATGAATGGTTCGACGACAAATGGGTAAGTATTGGTGACGTCCTTTCAGAAACGGAATGTGAACTTCTTTCCCGTCGCCGAAGTGACCTTTGGACGGCACTGGGATTTCCTGAAGAATCATGGTGGGATGAGAAAACAGAACGATACCACAGTTTACGCTTTGGTACATTCTACTGGGATCTTTGGGAAGATAAGTTTGGCTATTGCCCTATGAAAGGGTTGATAGAGTATGAGAAGGAAATGAGAGGTTACGAAGCAGAACAAGAAACTGAGTTTATTTTCCGTGAAGGACAGGTGGAGAATCCACCTGCATGTTCACAAGATTTCATGGAGTATTGGCACGGCAGTCCTGTGAAAGAGGACTTCTCTTGGATTGATGACCCCAATCAACGTTGGTAAAATGAAAACATACGACAACAAGGCCTGAATAAAATGATTTAAAACATTACAAAAATGAGAAAAAGAATTACGTATCGGGTATGCAGTTGTATGCCCAATGGTGTTGTTACACACCTTGAAGCCCGACTGCTGAAGGAAATGGTTAATAGTACAATACACCCCATACGTTGTGCCGCAAGTTGCAAGCAGAAGTTCATGAAAGGTATGCGTATCGGTGACCTCTGCGCAGAAACTGGACATTTCTATTGGGCATTAAAGGTCTGGCGTTTTACGGCTCATCAGATTGAGTCAAAAGACTATAATGATTGGAGATACGTCCATTTTAATCCAGAATGGTACGACCTGCAAGATGTAGTCTCTGAGACAGAATGCGATTTACTCATGAAACGCTGTGGTAATCTATACCAGGCACTTGGTTTTCCTAAAGAGTATTGGTGGACTAAGGAGGACGAGCATTATTCTCAGCGATACTTTGGACTTCATTCGCATTACTGGCTGTTTGAAGAGAAAAACTATGGCTATCCCCTGTTCTATGACCGACAGCCTAATGAATGGGAAGATGAATTCAGGGAAATACGAGACAGATATAAAACTGAAGAATTGTTCAATGATGGTCAGTGTGATTATCAACCCGCTTGTTCTCGGGAATTTGCAAAATATTGGAATGAAGATCTTGGAAATGCCAAAGATGATATTATGTTGAAGTGCCTCCTTGAGTAATGCCAGTCTTCTTGGCAAGGATTTTCGGGATTCTAAGGATAATGTGAGGTCCTGTATGCAGAAATACGCTACGAGTTTCAGAAAATACTCCATGACTTTTGAAAATTTCTCATGGAGTATTTTTCAAAAATCGTGCTCCTTTTTCGGTTGCCGAACGGAGCCGGTTCGGGGGTGAAAAACGGGGGATGGACGGCACGGGGACTTGTTTGTCTTAAGAGGCTGATTTTGCCGTTTTTGCCTGATTTTCGTGTATAAGAAGGTTAAATATGTTATATTTTCGTAATTTAACCTACCCGAAAGTGCAGAAAGCCGAAAATGGTTTTCGGCAGTTTCGTATATTTGCAACTACGTTGCCGAAGCCCATTGGCATCCGTCTTGAAGGGAGCCCTTGGGGAGTGTATCTCTCCCTATAGGCCCCCTAGTAAAAGGGGGGCCGTTAGGGGAGAATACACGACCACTCCCCAAGGCTCCCGACTTAAGACGGATAGTCCTTCACGAAGCCCTTGGTCCGCCACTTGCCGGACCGCCAACGGCGCATGAGGATGATGCCGCGAATGTTCTCGTCGAGCATGAAGCCTATCCACATGCCGACGAGACCGTAGCCAAGGGGAATACCAATGACGTAGCTCAGACCGACGGCAATGCTCCACTGGAAGATGATGCCGATGACGACGGGATAGATGGCATCGCCCGTGGCTCGAAGCGTGCCTACAGCAAAGATGTTGGCTGTGCGCCCAATCTCAAGGAACCAGTCGATGACGAGTACCCAGACGCCCATGGTGATAATCTCCGGATTGTCGGTAAAGGCGCTGAGGATGCTGCGTCCTGTGATGGCCAGTAGGGCAGAGCCGGTGAGCGTGATAATCATGGACCAGCGGAAGAAGTAGTTGCCCAAGAGATAGGCCGCCTGGTGACGGCGCTGCCCGACGAGGTGGCCCACGAGGATGTCGCCGCCCTGCGTGATGCTGAGGCAGAAGAGATAGACGAACATAATCATGTTGGCGCAGTAGGTGCGGGCTGCC
>Ga0310696_10002770_pt1 | contig 22648 bp, 21 predicted proteins | sample AusTroGonzalo_MG_4_FD_203885 | JGI IMG/M metagenome (GOLD analysis project Ga0310696, IMG submission 203885) | Bovine rumen microbial communities from tropical cattle in Woodstock, Queensland, Australia - Gonzalo_02 (v2) (version 2) | ecosystem: Host-associated > Mammals > Digestive system >...
CCAAGTCATCATATGAACTGCAATATTCATTCTAACATTGCTACAAACTGAATGATAAAACTTTAATAATTAATTGTAGTTATCCAATATCAAAATGCAAGCAAGACAATATTTACCACTCATAAAATTTTTGTTTTTTTATTGTTTTTAAATTTTATATACATAATATTCCTTTATTGTTTTACATTTGAATTACTAGTTATTATGTATGGTTATCAATGAATGCAAAGTTTTAAGGCAGAAAATCAAAGAAAAACTGTAATATTATTAATTCTTTTCCCACTAACTTTGCTTTTGATATTTTGGGTCGTATTTTCATTGTTTTTTACTGATTGATATGTAGATCATTTTGCAGCATGATGGAACAAAACAATCGAAATATTTCCATTTGTTCTGATATGATTGTGAGTATGGTGAGGTGTATCTTTCTTTTTACAGAAGGATATTATGTTTTGACTTTCTGGAGCTAAGGAAATTACAAGAAAACAAAATCCTGAAGTATATAATATAGTTGAAAATTTGTGTATTTCTAAATGAATACCTATGCCTAAAATTGCAATAATGAATGAACCTTGAATGAATGCATTTGCGACGTGATGGAGACAAAAAGATTCATGGATTGCCTTTACTTCATGATTACTAGAAAAATTAGATAAGAAAGAGATTGAAGCAGTAGTAGGACACGAATTGACTCATTTAATAAATAAGGATTCTCTTTTGATGTATGTGGCCTATGTGTTTGTTTGAGTAGTAAGCTTAGCAGGGCAATACTTATTGAGAGGAAATTTTTATGGATATAGCTCTTCTAGTGATAGTAAAAAAAGTTGAACAGGAATGCTTATATTTTGAATAGCATTTTTAGCTTTATGATATCTGTTCTATCCGTTGATGAGATTGGCTATATCTCGTAAGAGAGAATATATGGCAGATTTAGGTTCGGTGGAACTAACAAGAGACAATCAAGCAATGATTTCAGCTTTAAGAAAAATATCAACAGATTCGTATGTATCAAAAGCAAATGATTCGATTTCATCGTTTTTTATTGCAGAACCTAAAATTTTAGGTATAGATAAGGTTAAAGAAATGAAAAGACATGCTGCAGGTATAGAAAAGAAAACAAAAACATCGATACGGGATTCTCATCCAAGTATCGATGATAGAATTGCTAGATTACAAAATTATTAAGATAACTTCGATTTAAATTCATCCATTCTCTTTCTCTTGATTTTTTTCAAATTAACTCTTTTTTGTTTAATGTAATTTAATTTACATTCAATAAGATGTAAATAAGTAACAATAATCAAAACAACTTCCACTATAGTGAGATAAGTTAAGATTGGATATCTAAATTGAGCAATTCATAATAAACAGAATATCAATGAAGATGTTAGTTGAAATGAATAATTTGAATTTCTATCATATCACAAAATTTCAGCATCATCTCTAGACATTCATGGTATAAATGCTATAAAATTTCATATACCATTTGCACTATATACTGTAATTAGTGCTCGAAGTAAGATGTTGAACCAAAGTTGCTCCATAGGTAAATCCATTTTGTTTTTTTTGTTTAAAATATAAATTATAAGTTATATTTACACCCTTTCCGCAAATATCATCATTCTTTTATCAATCCTTCAAATTGGATAGCATCACATGAGTGTGATATATTCTTTTCATTCTTCTCCAAAATTAACATAAGTATTATTTACATCTCTTGGTCTAACTACTACAGTCTTGAGTACTTTATATTCGTATAATACTCAATCTCGTACAACCTGAATTTTATCATTCTCTTTTAATTGAGGAATGTTACGAAATACTGTTCAATATGGATTCTTTTTCCAATATTCCTGTGATGTATGTCCAAAGAAGAAAGCATTTCATCCTTCTCATGGATTTGGAGTAGTAGGATATTTTACTACTCAGTTTTCCAAATCTGAGTCAAAAGCAGTTTCTGAAAAATCATCTTTGTTTACAATACTACTTTCAACTAATGGTACATCCAGATTTATTGCTGGAATGATAAGTCTATTTGTTGGAGGAAGTAGATTGAAAGAGAAATCATAACTATCTAGATTTTGCTGTAAATAATGATCCATATCTGTTGCAACTTCTTGTTGCATAGAAACGATACCTTCATACTGTTCAACTAGGTTCTCAACTTTTTCAGCAGATCAATGATTTCGATTGAATGATGAATTCATGATATCTTCTGAAATTCAATATACTTCGTTAGGGGAAATACGATCATTGATATTATCAATTACCAATTGTGCATTTGTGATTAAATATGTTCATAAGAAAAGAACTGTAAAAATCAGTCCAAGTACCTTTAATTCCTTGAAAATTTTTGAGAATTTATAAAATCTACTTTTAGGTTGAGTTAATACATATTCGAGATCTTCTAAAGTTTGATACATTCAGATAAACGCTATGAATATAAACTAATTAATTATATCCACAAAAATGAAAAAATGCAAAAAATCGGGTACTTTTTACCAGGATTTCTCATTCAATTTAGAAAAATTAAATATTTTTTATTGACTTGATGAAATTTGTAGTAGTTTTTGATAACTTTTGGTTATAAAAAACCGACATTTTGGACGCCGGTTCATTATTTTATGAATTAATTTTATTAATTTAAAGCTGATCAATTTGTGATTTGAACTTGGATAGCTCATAATTCTTCCATATCTGCTTGATCTCACATTTGAGTGGTTAAATATCATGGATAATTTTCAAAAAACACGTGTTTTGGAGATTCATTTGGTTCTCGATTTTCACCTAGTCCATACATTGGATAAAGTTTGAGATGTAAGTGATTAACTCACATTCATTCCATAATCATTCATACGCGTTGAACTTTCAGACTTTTTTTGAGCATATCGATTACTTCTTTCGTGGCAGCCATCAATCTTCCGTAAAATTTTTCATCATCAATTAGAAATAAATCTGAATCATAATGTTTCTTTGGGATAAAAAGAGTTTGTCATTTTACATTTGGCATGATATCCAAGAATGCTATAAATTCATCATTTTCCCAAATTTTGAAACATGGAGCTTCTCCATTAGCGATTTTACAGAAAATACAGTCAGACATAGTTATATTATTTAACAAATAAATATTAACAAAATACTAATTCACAGTCGTGATTTTTTGCTCGATTTTGTATAGTTCCTTTATCTTTTTTAGCTAGAGATGCAAAACTAATAGAATCGAGAATGAATAGAGTATTTTCATCATCGTTTTTTCACTGAATTATTCATTCGAGCACTTGAATAGAAGATTCATTGGATTTTGAAATATTTCTTCCGCTTGTAATATCTCATGTAGCCAAGAATTCATCAAGTGTAATCTTTTCATTCAGTAAATCTTCATAAGCTTCAAATATAAATCAAACTTTATGTGCAATTTCCAGATTTCTGTTTCATCTTTCTTCTAATTTTTTGGCAGTGGCTGATAATTTTTTCTTTTCTTCAACTACAAAATCATCATCTCCGGGCCATAATAATTCGAGTAATAAATCAAAATATTTTTGCATAATTATTTTATCATAGAATAAAATTCTTCTTTTTCTTGTTCGTTTAACTCTAATTTATCTATAATCTGTTCCGAATAAGAATTAATTATCATTCAAATTGCTTTCTCAGAATCTAGTCCACGACTTTGCATATAGAATAATCTTTCAGGTGATATACGTTGAACTTTGGCTCAATGTGAAGCTTTTACATCAGGGGAATCGACTCTAAGTCAAGGAATTAGAGAGATATATTTTGCATTTCATAGTAGGAGAGTTTCTTCATAAAGTTTAGCTTCCACACCCTTAATTCTATTCTCAATATGCAGGTTGCCATCCAAAGTAATTGAGGCATTATCACTAGCCAAAGCGATAACATTGGTTCAAACTTTTGTATTGCTTACTTTGAAATTTGTATTTATATCTAGTTTTACATTCTGACTTTCAATAGCAGGGATCAAGAAATAGCATTCAATATTTGAATTCTCATTTATGATATCAAAGTTAAACGAAACCTGACTATTCTTAATAATAGCTCAGAATTTAATATTTGAATCAGAATCTGGAATAATTTGAAAAACTTCTTCTTCATTTTCAAATTTATGCAAAATGCTTTTTTCAGATTTATCCCAAATTATTTTTTGCATTATTCAGCTTCAGTACTTGTAAATCAAAATTCTCATTCAACATCTTCATATCCATTATTAGTTCAGAAAAATCATTCTAAATCTTTCATCACGTCTTCTTCAAAAGTGTCAGTATTTTCATATGTAACAGTAGTTCATGAGTCTGAAATTTCTTCTCATGTTAAAACCTCATTATCTACGTCAGATGGTGTTTCGACATTTGGATTTGTGTTCCCAAACATAAGCCAAATAACTGCAATTATCGCTAATACTAGTACAACATACAATGCAATTTTTCATCGTTTGTTCATTTTGGTGAATTGTATACAAATAAAACATCACTTAATTATATGATTTCATTTTGTCAATTCAAACACTGAATTTTAGTAAAGTAATTTTAATTTGACTTTTTGTGTATTTTTGATATAATTAAACGTTGCTTATAGAGCTTATATTTTATTATTATTCTAATCATATTATGGCAAAAAAATGACCAGAAAAACCACAGATTCAACCACATGAATTTTCACCACTTTATCGCGAAAAAAAAGCTAGGATTCAAGAATCAAACTACTATGAGTTTATAGAATTTTTGAATTGGGTAGAAAATGTGAATAAATGAAAGAAAAAGGAAGATTGAAAGAGATTGATAGATGAATGGTTTAATAAATATTCAGATGCTGCCATCGTTTGGTTATTTAATATGTTTGTTAACTTTAAGCATACAAAACCAGAATGATATGAATATGAGAAAATCTTAAATGAAGCAAAATCAGCTTTTAAAACTGAAATTTACGGAGAAAATATTGTAAGACAATTATTTGGACGATATGGAAATTATTTGAAATATATTAAGAGAAAAAATGATGAAAAAAAGAGAGCTAAAGAATTAGAAGAAGCTCTTAAGAGAGAAAAAGAACTGAGAGAAGAAAAGGAAATATTGGATTCTATAAAGGAAGAAGATTTAAAGAAATGAGCAGAAGATCATTATGCATGAAAAGATAGAGATATCGTAAATGATGATGGAGATATAGTTTTTAATCCAGAACATGAGCATATTCCTACATCTTCAGCCGTAGAAGATTCAGATTCAATCGACATCGAAGATGATGGACAGCTAAAGATTCCATTTGATTTTCAGGACAAAGAATAGACTAAAATACAAAAAAATTAAAGTTATGAAAAAGGTATTGTTGCTTATTTGGCTGGGACTGAATGGCCTTTTGGCTATGGTGTTTTCGATCGTTTGTGCGGATTGGCTTCTTGGTGGTGGCTGTACTAGAATTCTAAATCATAAGTATGAGCCAGCATTCCTCTCTCAGACCTGGGAGATCACATCTTACATCTACACATGGGCACCTGAAAGTACCATATTTAGGTCGCTGCTGTTTGTGGTTGCACTCATCATAACGATAGGACTTCCTATTGTATTGGCAGTGTACTTTTACAAGCAAACTCAAGAGATTTACAAGAAGTATCGGGAGGTATAACTCTCGATATTTTTTAAAAATTAATTTGTTTGTATTTCAATATTAAATTCCTATCTTATGGTAGAAAATTTTATCAAATTATTGAGAATGCTTTCAATTAAGGATCTTTCAGTATCAGTAGGTGAAAAAGAAATTTTAAATCAGATTTCTTGTGATTTTGAGTTAGGTAAAAATTATTGTATATTATGAAAAAATGGTAGCGGAAAATCATCATTGGCTATGACTTTGATGTGAAATCCTAAATATGAAATTACGAATTGAGAGATTATATTAGATGGTAAAAAAATCTCTGATTTATCTCCTGATAAAAGAGCAAAAAGCTGAATATTTTTAGCTTTTCAAAATATCCCAGAAATTCCATGAGTGAAATTATTCGAATTCTTAAAATGAGTTTACGATAATTCTGTAAAGACTACGACATTTATGGAATTTAAGAAATTAATCGAACCAATACTTGAGGAACTTCAGCTTTCAAAGGATTTTCTCTGGCGTGATTTGAATGTCGGATTTAGCTGATGAGAACGTAGAAAATTAGAGATTCTTCAGATGAAATTATTAAGTCCAAAATATATAATTCTAGATGAAATAGATTCATGACTGGATGTGGATGCATTCAAAGTAGTTGCAGAAATGTTGAAATCTGTTTCAACTGATGAAAATTCATTTATAATTATCACTCATATATTTACAATCTTGGATTATCTAAATATTGATGAAACAATAGTTCTTGAAAAGTGAAAAATCGTTGAAAAATGATGATGAGAAATTGCTCAAAGAATAAAAGAAAACTGATTCAAAAAATAAATTTTATCCTATAAATTATAAACAAAATGTTCTCTTTCATAAAAGATTGGTTCAAACCAAATATCGAACCTATGAATCACATTTACATCAGTCAATCAGCATTACTTCATAACTATAATTACTTACAGTCACTAAAACCACATGCAGATTTATTTCCTGTATTGAAATCTAATGCATATGGACATGGAATAGACAATATGTTGAAAATCTATAAATGATTACCAATTAAATATATAGTTGTAGATTCATTTCCTGAATATAATATAGTTCGTCGTCATAGTAAATTTAACATTCTGATTATGTGAGAAACTTTACCTGTGAATTATAAAGAATTCAACTTCAAGAGAACTACATTCTGTGTTTATAATCTGGAAACTTTACAAGCATTAGCAAAGCTAAATAAAAAGCTGAAAATCCATCTATTCCTAAATACATGAATGAATCGCGAATGAATAGATGCAGATTTACTGCCAAATGCTCTAGAGTTCTTAAAAGATTATCCAAAAATCACGATTGAATGAGTAATGTCTCATCTATTCTCCACTAATAAATTAGACATAGAAAAACAAGTAGATGCATTCAAAATGATGTATGCTCAGATATTAGATTACTGACATGTGCCAACTTATCGCCATATTTGAGCTAGTACATGAGTACTAAAATTACAGGATGATTTTTTCAATGCTTATCGTCCAGGATTAGCTCTTTATGGATATAATCCGTTGCCGGAAGAGGATTCTGACTATGATTTATGAAATAAATTACAGCCAGCTTTATCTCTATCTTCAATTATCATTGCTATAAATTCAGTACCATATAATGAATGAGTTTCCTATGATCCACAGTGGAAACAATTAGAAAAAGAAGATAAGATTACGGTAAGTGTTCCATTTGGATATGCAGAATGACTTCCTCGTGCTGTTCGTGAAAAGATAGATGTTTACCATGAAAGTGGGTTCTTAAAACAGATCGGAAATGTATGTATGAATCTATCATGCTACCAATGAAATGATAAGATTTTGATTGGAGATAAAGTTGTACTTTTATTTGAAGACCAGAGTTTATCTACTTCAGTATCTGGTTGGGCTAGGGCAGCGAATACGATTCCTTACGAAATATTAGTTCATCTGGATAAATGAATTAGGAGAGAAGTTGTAGAATAATTTCCTTGACTTTAAATAATAAATTCATATATTATACATTGTTCAAGTCGTGGAGTCTGGACTTGGAATAAAGCTAGTTAAAAAAAGATAGATGCCTCCTCTCGTATAGAGGATCCCAGATTGGCAGAGAACTTAAAATCCGACCCTAACGAGTCTCAAGGGGGAGGAAGCGATTATGCTTGGCATGTACTAGCCACATGTATCGTACAAGTTGTATCAGCTTAGAGACAACAGTTCTCAAGGAAATGGTCACCGGACCAAAGTGAATGCATCCCGTCGCCGCCTTAGGACAGCCGCGATCATGCCGAAATATGCGTTCCCCTTACTATCTTCGCAGACTTTAGAGAGTAGGTATTCTCCCTACTCTCCTTTTTTTAATTCAAAAAAGCTGACCAAATGATCAGCTTTTTCATATTTTTTGGTATTATTTCTTACCTTTTTTCTTTAATTTCTTCTCGATCTCTGCTACAGCTAATCTAGTTTTAATCATTGTGTCTGGATTAAGAGACATAGATTCGATTCCACATTCTACCAAGAATTTAGCAAATTCTGGATAGTCTGATGGCGCCTGCCCACAGATTCCGATATATTTCCCTTTAGCAGAGGCTACTTCGATGACTTTTTTAATCATCTTTTTGATAGCTTCATTATTTTCATCGTAAATATCTGAAACTAATTCTGAATCTCTATCTACTCATAGAATTAATTGAGTAAGGTCGTTTGAACCGATACTGAATCCATCAAATACTTCCAAGAATTCTTCTGCAAGGATTACATTTGAAGGGATTTCACACATTCACATAACTTTGAGTCCATGTTTTCATTGTTTCAATCCGAATGAAGCCATAGTTTTGATTACTTTTTTAGCTTCATCTACTGTTCTTGGGAATGGAATCATAACATCTAGATTATCTAATCCCATTTTTTCTCTAACTTTGAGTACAGCTTTACATTCTAGACCAAAAGCTTCCTTATATTTTTCTGAATAATATCTAGAAGCTCATCTCCATCCAATCATTGGATTATCTTCTTTTGGTTCGAATTGAGCTCATCCAATAAGATTTGCATATTCATTAGATTTGAAATCTGATAGTCTAAGGATTACTCTCTTTGGATAGAATGCAGCAGCGATTGTAGCTACTCATTCAGCTAATTTATCAATAAAGTAATCAGCTTTATCTTTATATCCTACAGTTAAATCAGCAATCTGCTTTTTTACGCTTGCATCTTTTAGTTCATTGAAATGTAGTAAAGCTAATGGATGAACTTTGATATAAGAATTGATAATGAATTCTTCTCTGGCTAATCCAACTCCATCATTAGGAATGAAACTTTCTTCAAATGCTTGTTCAGGAGATCAAACATTCATAGTGATGTGGGTCTTAGTCTCAGGAAGTTTAGCGATATTAATTTCATTGATTTTGAACGGAAGTTTTCCTTTATAAACGATTCCGGCACTTCCACCACTACAGTCAACTGTAATATCTTTTCACTGAGGAATAACTTCAGTACCATTATTAGTTCCAACTACACAAGGAATTCCTAATTCACGAGAAATGATGGCAGCATGACATGTCCTTCCTCATCTATTTGTAACGATAGCAGAAGCAATTTTCATGATAGGTTCCCAATCAGGATCTGTCATATCAGTTACCAAAACTTCACCCTTTTTGAATTTACTAATTGCAGAAACGTCCTTGATTACGTTAGCTTTACCTGATCCGATTTTTTCTCCAACAGACCTTCATTGAACTAAAATTTCTCATTTTTTCTGTAGTTCATAAGTCTTCAAAACTGACATATCTGTATTTGAGTGAACTGTTTCAGGTCTAGCCTGGACGATAAATAGTTCTCCAGTTTTACCGTCTTTAGCCCATTCTGTATCCATAGGACAGAATTTTCACTTCTTTTTAGAGTAGTGATCTTCGATAATCACAACTTGTTTTGCAAGATTTAAGACTTCTTCATCAGTCAATGTCATCTTTTTTCTATCGGCTTCTGGTACAGCAACATTTTTAGTAGGGGATTTATCTGATGTAGAATAGATCATTTTGATAGCTTTTTCTCAAATTTTTTTGGAAAGAATAGCATCTTTACCTTTTCTAAGTGATGGTTTGAAAATATACCATTCATCTGGATTTACAGCTCATTGTACTACATTTTCTCCAAGTCCATATGCTCATGTTAATAATACTGCATCCTTAAATCCTGATTCAGTATCGATAGAGAACATTACTCCACTACAAGCTAGGTCACTTCTTACCATCTTTTGCACTACGATAGAAAGGGCAATAGAGAAGTGGTCGAAATGTTTATCTTGTCTGTATGAAATAGCTCTGTTTGTAAATAGTGATGCAAAGCATCTTTTACATGCTTCGATAATAGCTTCATAACCGAAGATATTTAAGTATGTATCCTGCTGTCATGCGAATGATGCATCTGGAAGGTCTTCAGCTGTGGCAGAACTTCTAACGGCAACATCTACATTTTTTCAGTAGATTTTTTCCATCTTTTTGTATGCTGCGATGATTTCTTTTGTCAAATCTTCAGGGAATTCTAGAGAATTAATCAAAGACCTTACTCTAGATCCTCTTTGAGCTAAGTTATCCATATTAGAAGTATCCAAATCTGACAAAATTTCTTTGATTTTTTTGTCTGCTCATGTTTCTTTTAATAAATAACGATAAGCATAAGCTGTAATAGCAAATCCGTTTGGAATGTTTACTCCTTTTGGAACGAGATTTCTATACATTTCTCCAAGTGAGGCATTTTTACCTCCTACGTAAGGAACGTCTTCGATTCCTATTTCATCGAATCGTAAGATAAATTTGTTTTCCTTTCAGTTTGTTTTTTTCATTTTGTATTATAATATAAGAATAAAATATAAGGACTAAATTAGTCTAAACCAAAGATTAAATATATTTTTCAGCTTCATTGATGATTTTATTCATCACTTTGATACAGGCGATAGGATGCTTTCACATCGAAGTTTCTCATGATAGCATGAGATAGTCTGCTCACTGTGAAACTGCATAAAATATATCAGATACTTCAGCTCTAGTTGGTAGATTATTAGTAATCATACTCTCAAGCATTTGAGTCGCTACAATTACTTTTTTTGCCTTTCTTTTTGTCTTTCAGATTATGTTAATCTGATGTGAAGGAATTGTTTCAACAGGGACTTCAGCTCCCAAATCTCATCTAGCGACCATAATTGCATCAGCATTTCTAATAATACTAGCGATGTTATCGATTCATTCTTGATTTTCGATTTTAGCAATCACTTTCAAATGTGATCATCCATTTTTATATAAGAATTCTTTTAATTCTTGAACATCTTCTCATTTCCTTGCAAAACTTAATGCAACATATGACATATTTTGCTCAATAGCGAATAATATATCATCTTTATCTTTATCTGTAAGTCATGGTAATCTAATTGGAATTCATGGTAGATTTACATGTCTTCTAGATGTAATTGTAGCATCATTTTCTGCTACTCAGATGATGTAATTAGTAGCTTTCTTTACAATCTTTATGTCCAAAAGTCATGACTCAATCCTTACTAAACTTCAGATTTCTACATCCTTTATAATGTAAGGGTAGTCTACATACATAATTTTTTCATCCTTTACTAGAGAAGAATCTGTAACAATTTTAATTTCTTCTCACTTTACATAATCGACTGGTGCAGTTAGTTCTCACGTTCTGATTCCTGGTCATTTCGTATCCAGCAGAAATGCGAATCTGTTTCATACTGCACGTTCTACAGTTCTTGCAGCTTCAATGACTTCTTTCATCCATTCATGCGTTGCATGAGAACAGTTAAATCTCAAGATTCTGACTCAATTTTCGTACAATTGTCTCAGCTTCTCTGGAGATTGTGTTGCCGGTCAGATTGTTGCAATAATTCAAGGCATTTTGTTTTATTAATATATAAATAATATTTTAATTTCTAGGACTTCATCACCATTCAACGACAGTAAATCATTTTCTTTCTGGAGTTGTTAATTGCTGTTCTGGTATAGTTATTGGTTCATCGATAGCTTTCCAATCCATCATTACCCTGATTACTGTATCAGGAGTCGGTGTAATATTTAATGGCATATTTTCATTTTGTTCTTCAATAGATTCAAATCTGATTAAATTCCATTCATTGTCTTCCATCTGAGGGAGCCAATAAACTATAAATTCCTCAGCTTCACGCTCATTTAGTCCGAGAATGGCAAGTTTATCTTCCAAGAATGGAATGATATCTTTTCAAGTTACAACGAATCATTCATCGAAATTAGTTTCATTACTAGATTTTCATTCTCGATAAAGAGCATAAAGTTTTCTTCAAGTCTCGGCATCTTTCAAATCTCCATTTGGTTTTGCGACTACATTTCGTCACTTTTCAGAGTTGTATTTTGGATATGTATGAGATAAATTTTCAGGAGCTCAAAGATTTACGTGAATTTTAGATTCTGAAGTTGGGTATAAGTAGATTATCGGTTTATCTAATGCATAATTAATTTCATATCTATAGGTTCATTTACAACATGGTTGTCAATCTACCGTTGGTGTATGTTCACTTGGTAAAAATAATTGTTGGTGCCAGAAAACTTCACCATTACAATTAATACAATTTCATGGACATAATAATTCAATATCAAACCAATTAGGGATAACTCAAGCTTTAGTCAATCAAGCTCGAGCTCATCAAGCAACAAGAATTGATGCTCATGTAATTAGTCAGATTTTTAAACTTTTTTTCATTTGATGTTTTTTTTATATAAATCTCCCTGGATTCTTCGGCTAAAGCCTCAGAATGACAACTTATGTTATCCAATAATCATTGCTGGATTTTCTTTATTTTGCGCTAATGCTAAATCTATTTTGTTTTGAGCAGTAGAGTACATAGTGAATAATACGTCTCATTTCTTAACTTTATCTCCAAGTCTTTTCGAAATATAGATTCATGCTTCATCAATCGCAGGACATCCAAGTCTTCTAGCGATATGATTTACGTTATGTAAATCTACTTTCTTGATTTTACCATCTTTTTCTGCTAAGATTTCTTTTGTGAAAATTCATGGTTTCAAATCTTCACTTTGAATATCTGGATTTCTTCCATTTTGAGCTTTGATGATTTTTTGCATCATCTTCCAAGCTTCTCATGATTCAAGCTGCTTTCTAGCGAGAGCCTCAGCTTTTTTACCTTTTGCTAGTCCAACGATTTCAATCAATTTACCTGCTAAAAATACTGCTTTATTTTCCAAATCCTTAGGTCTTTTTCAGTGCTGTTGTAGTACTCTGAGAACTTCTCTTACCTGAAGAACTGCTCAAACTCCATTTCCAATTACTTCTTTGGCTGGAGTGATTTGAACTGTCATTTTCATTCAGAGCATTTTACCAACATATTCAAATTTTTTCTTCCAATCACGAGCTTCACTCATAGTTGTAACTTTGGCTGTTGGTCCAACTGGAATATCAATAAGTGAGTGAGTTACTCACATTGCGTATTTCTTGGCCATAATGCTTGAAACAACTTTTGCTCTAGACTGCATTGAAAGTGGATACTGAACTTTGATGAGTTTATCATCAGCTGGAGCTAAATCTAAACCTCATCCCCAAACTAAACAGCAGTTATTTTCTTCGATTAGTTTTTCGATTCATGCTTTATCGAAATTGATGTCCATCAAAACGTTTACACATTCTCATGTCGCAGCAGGAGAAGTGATAGCTTTTGAAAAATTTTTTGGCATCTTAACTCACAAACTTGCAAGGATAGGAATAGCAATCATAGTAGTTTCATTTCCTGGAACTCCACCGATACAGTGTTTGTCTGCTACGATTTCTCATTTTGGATATTTGAACATTACTCCACATTCAGCCATGGCTTTGGCTGTTTGGTACATCTCTTTATCTGTAGTAGGATAGAAAAAACTAGACGCAACGTAGTATGTCATCAATACATCATCGATTTTGTTTTCGGAGATATCCTTGATAATTGCATATGTTTCTTCATAAGAAATTGGTGTTCATCTCATCTTTTTTCTGATGGCTGTAGTTGTTATAGATGTTCATTCAGTGAGAGAAACTCCGACCATTTCTAGACTTTTAAGGTTGTATCTTTTTGCTAGTTCAGATGATACAGCAACGGTTCAAACTGTTACTCTATTTGAAAAAGATACATCAGCAACAAATTCTTCTCAATCCATCCTAATGATACTTACTTTATCATGAACTGTGATTCAGTAGGATAATGCTTGTTTAGGATTTAGAAAAACAATCATTCTTTCACCATCCTCCATATCACTTATGATAAGTCTCGCAGTGTAGTAAGAATCCTCATCTTCTCTAAAAGGATGATAGTGTTTTCTTCGTTTGTCAAATTTTCTCGCTAATCGTCACATTTTTTTGTTTTTATTAATAAAAATAAATGATAACCAATTATATTCCAAAAAGCTAAAAAAAGCAAATTTTGGGTAGGATTTTTTAAATATTTCCTTGCTTTTTTGTTTATAAATAACATAATAATCAATGTACTTTTATTACTTATGTTTTCTGCCATGAAAAACTTTAAATTAAAAGACTATTGTTTTAATTTGTTTGATACAATGGTTGCTAATAAACTATTGTGAATTTTGCACGTGATTACACAAGTATTTTTTATTGTTATTATGATTATAGCAATTTTGAAAAGTTTTGTATATTGAAGTGTCGCAGAGTGACTAATTATGTTGATTTTTATACCTATAGTTTCTGTATTTATCAGATTATGGTTTGAATTCCTTGGAGTAATGTTCTCTATCAATAATAATACAAAAGAAATAATGGAGCGTTTAGGTAAATCAGAAAAATCAGTATCTAAAACTAAGAAATAATGCTTTCGTTATATTTTCATATTCCATTTTGTGTAAAAAACTGTCCATATTGTAGTTTTTCTGTTGTTCAAAATCCTAACGATGAAATGATTCAGAATTATTTAGAAAATTTACATTCAGAGATAGATGAGTGGCAGAAAGTATTTTGAAAAGCAGAGATTAGAACAATATATTTTGGGTGATGAACTCCAAATCTGATATGAGCAGAAGAGATAAAAAAGCTGATTAATCACTGTGAAGAGATTTTTGACTGTGAAAATGTAGGCGAACTTAGCTTTGAATGTAATCCATTTCCACAGGATCAGGTTTATGAATTTATTTCACAGTTACAGAAATCTTTCAAAAAATATCCCAGAGTTCGTTTTTCGTTCTGAATCCAGAGCTTAGATAATTGAGTATTAGAAAATGCGTGACGTCCATATACATTCCCTGGAATGGTAGATTTTCTGCGTTGACTACGCGATTTAAAATTAGAAAATAGTGTATTTAATTTTGATTTTATGGCATTTGGAATCTTCAATCAAACCAAAAAATGAGATTTGCAACTACGAACTCCATCAGCTTTGGAATTCTTCCAAGATTTTGTTAATTCATGATTTGCGGATAGCTTTTCGCTTTACATGTTAGAGCTTTTTGAACATCAAAAATGGAAGAAAAAATCTGAATGAAATCCAGTTCATCCAGACCAAATTTGAACATTTGGAAATGAAGATGAAATATATGAGGAGTTTGATATTCTAAAAAATATAATTCAGGAATGATGATACAAACGTTATGAAATATCAAATTTTGCGGCAGTAGGAAAGTCTAGTATTCACAATAGAGTTTATCGAGAGATGGAAGACTATTTATGATTATGACTTTCTGCTTCATCATTTATAAATGGTAGAAGCCCATATTTTCAGGCGGTGCTTGAAAAACTACAAAAAATAGATTCTTCATTACACTCAGAATGACACTGAATCCGTTGGACGAATACTCCATACTTTCCAAAATATATTTGAAATGAAAAATTGCCAGAATCAACTATTCAACTAATGTCGAAAGAGGATTATCTAATAGAATCATTTTTCTTATCACTACGTACTGATAGATGAATAAATAATATCTCAGATTTTGAGTCTGTTTTAGTAAATGATTATGCAGAAAAAATCAAGCTATATGAAGAAAATTGATTCTTAAAATTACGTGAAAATGGATTCGTCCTCACAGATGAATGAATGGACTGCTATAATGGAATAATTACTGAATTGCTCAGAGAGATTTAAGTCAGCTTTTCTAGATTAATAAAATCTCCCAAATCTCATAAATTGATAACGTAGAAATTAGGGTATCAATATCATTTTTTATCTTCTGTGTAAAAACTGATACTATATCATTCATTATTGGTATCTAATGCTGTATTTCTCAGAGTGTCAGAAGTTGAAAATCTTCTAATTTTGTATGCATTTTTATCATGAAGTTGCTGAGATGTTATTAATCCGTGGAATCAGTCGCTCTCTTTATTGATATAGAATATTTTATTTTTCTTGATAAAATAGTTTAGAACCATAGGAATTAATTCATCAAATCTATCTGTATTTTCTTTTGTCCTGTAAACTAATCAATTTAAAGGTAATTTTTTACCATCGAGAACCAAATATTTATAATCATCATTTTCTGGCTGAGGTAAAACTCATCTTTTTATTTTATCTTCATAGATATCGATATCAAACGAAATATCCTTAAGTGCACTTTCAGTAAAATATCTCAATCTGTTTAATGATATTGATTTTCAGAGCTCTGGATCGTTCATATTTTTAACTCTGTTAAAAATTCTTTTTTCCAAATCCAAGAAATTATGATTTCATATTCATAAATCATTATTGTGTGGATAGAATGAGATTTCCTGGTATAGAGAGAGATCTTCATCAATTTTCTCATCTTTACTTCATTCATTATATTCATTTTTATCGATTGAATATTTTACGATTAATTTGAAGTCTTCATACTTACCATTAGCTCATCTTTTTACTTCTCAGGATGCAATTTTGTATGCCTGTTTCATTCATTGGCTAGGATTTTTTTGGTTTAATTTACGATAAATCTGAGATATGTAGTCAAGTTTAGAGCTTTTATTTCATGTTTTTACTCTTTTAACGATTTCGATATTCTCATCATCAGAATCTGATAAATATTCTTCTAATTCTTTCAGGATTTCACTCTCTGTTTCATCATCGATAAAATTTCATTTTTTATCAGCCTGGATGCTTTCAATATATACTCATTTGGTATTTGATATTTTATCCAAGTAATTTTTGCATAAAGCAATAATCGAACTTTTGATTTCTTCTGGATTATTTTTTTCTCAATAGAACGTGGCTCTGACTCCAGATTCATCTTTGATTTCTTTGGTTCTTCATCAGATTTTTAGCATTTTTGAGGCATCGGTTTTGTATCTAGCAGTAAGGTCCCAATTCTGTGGATCTTTAATTCATTCTTTGCTCGCAATTCGTTGATTTGTCATCTCTTTATGAATGATTCACTTATCAGATAATGCTCATTTTGTATTTTCATCTTTTAGGTGAATTGTGGTATATAGATTATTCAGAAAAGATTTTCTGGATTTGTACCATTCATTTGATCAATCAAATCATCATTCTTCATAAGCATTGAAATTATCTGGATCCATTAGATACATTACAGCTTTTACATAATGATCTAGAGTTCAGATTATTGGTTCTCATTTTGAATTTTCTTTTCTCAAAAAGTTAAAATCTCCATCATGGAAAATTTTATGGAAAGATTTAGAAGAACCTGAATTTGGAATATTTTTAATAGTTTTCAAAAATACACGTCAAACGTATTCCAGTCATCATTGAGTAACTTGTCAGTTCTTATCTATGTATTCATGATTCTTATCGTATAGAATATTTGCTATAGCTATACAAATATCACTATACAAAACTCACTGTTTCTCAGTAAGTTTATTTTCTTTGACTAAAGATTGTGCATATTGTGTATAATATCTACGAAATTTCCTATGAGGAAGATGCTTTTTTTCTTCCAAATCCGATCTAGGAGCGATAAAAACTTTAGCAATAAAATCTTTGATTCAAGTTTTTAATTGTTCTTTGTCGTCTTCTTCAATTACCTTTGATTCATCAATTTTTTTGAAAGCTTTATCACGAATATTTAGAATATTAATGTCTTCGATATTTCCCAAAATATCTACAGCTCATCTTTTTGGAGCATCTTTTCTTCTGCTTTCAGAGATTTTCCAGTCTTCATCGTAAGCAAGCTGAGAAGTGTCAGCTTGTCAATTATTCCCAGTTTTGAGTTTATACAAAATTAGAGCAGCCTGAATTTCAGACGTGATAGGGTTGATTATTTTTCTATATTTCCACTGTTTTTCATCAGTAAATTTATTTGTTGATTCAGAATTGTTGTTTGTCATATATTATTTATCGTGATATAAATTACTAATTTATATTATATATAAAATATTATAAAAGTCAAATAATATACAAGAAAAATAGATGCAAATAACAACCCGGGTTGAATTGAGAGGACTAAGAGAATCGACCTATGAAATAGTGAGGAACAAGCTCAAAAGCCATTCTTAAACATGCAAAAAGGAATAGGAATAGTCATTCAGCTTTGGATAATTTCCAATTTGTTCTCAAAAATATCAAAGTGAGTATCAACGTTAATATTAATACAAACATAGAAAATATATTATCATACATTAGACTTCACCAGAAAGTATCACAAGTTCAAGCCAAACATTTTGGATCCATATGTAGGGGAGTAATCACCGAAGAAATTCATACAATTCACAAAATATTGAATATATCAGATCCAATTACATTTCATATTCACATATCATATTTCTTTTTGATAATTGCGGCTAATGTTGCAGCCATTTCAGGCAAACTCGTTCCTGCTGCGATAATTGTAGCTCAGATAGCCCATTCAGATACTCACATAGCAGTTGCGACATATACAGCAGCAGCTACAATTAAATCTGATGACATTATCAGGAGCCCAATACTTGCAATTATCTTTGTAACATTGAGCAATATTCAGTTTTCATGTTCCATTCTTCTTTTTCTCCTTCTATTAAACATAGCAAGCCAGAATAAAAATAGAAGCACACACATAAATATTACAGAGTATTCTGAGAAACCAAAATTAACATTAAATCAATTCTCAGTATCGATATTTATTATCGATAAAGTGAAAATGCAGGCGAATAAATACCAAAAATTCTTGATTTCTGGAAGCTCTACTCCATTAGCATTTCAGACTTCTTCCATTGGATCTTTCTTAATCCATAAGTATCCATTATAACATGCAAGCAAACCTAAACATACTGCTCATTCTCGTCACAAAAGCTGATGATCTCGCATAAATACAAACAACAAGCATGAAACAAAAAGCAAGAAAAATCAGTCTCTATACACCAGTTTTTTTTGCACAACTATAGGTACAAATATTGCACTTAGTCAGAGGATAAATCATAAATTAAATATATTTGATCATACGATATTTCATACAGATAGAGAACCACTTCAATTTATAGCAGACATCGCAGACAAAAATAGCTCAGGAGCAGAAGTTCCTATAGCTAATATAGTCAATCCTATAAATAGGGGAGATAATTTGAAAATTTTAGCCACTCTTACGCTGGAGTTAATCAATTTGTCAGCAGAAAATCACAACAAGAATAGTCATGCCAGTAGCATAATAATAGCCAAATGCATTGTATATAATCCATACAAAATAAACGACACTAATTCTAATATTCTACACAAAAAATACAAGATAAAGAAAAAGGCCGACTAGATTTAGTCAGCCTTTGGTTAATAATTAATTAGTTAGGTTTTGCCGGAGGAGTTTTCTGCTGTCCGGCGATATTCATCACGGGGAGCATACCCTCCGTGGGAATGTAGATAGTCTGGGGCAGAGATCCCTTGTCGGAGATCTTCTCCAGCGTTCTGATAAACAGGTACTGGTTGTAGGTCGAGGTGAGTTTGCCATTCTCAATCTCCATAGCCTGAGCCATGCCCTTGGCGCGCTCAATCTCAGCCTTTGCATCCAGCTTCGCAGCTTCATAGCGAGCGTTGGCTTCCTCAACGAGGATCTTGCGGTTCTGCTCGGCTTTGGCCATCTCGGCCTTACCACTCATTTCCTGCTGCCAAACGTTATAGAGAGGCAGACCGAACATCAGGCCAGCAACCACGACTAATACAACTACTACAATCAGAATAATGTACTTTGCTTTCATTTGCGTTTGTGTTCAGAACCCTGTCCCCGGCTTTAAATTTTGTTTATGTTTCTGTGTCTATATTATAATGATTTTGATATAAATGTCAATATTTATAAACAAACAAAAAACCGCCCTTTATTGAGCGGTTCATTATTTGAAGTTTATTTTATTCTTTTTCTTCTACTCCACCTTGCTCTTCTAATGTCATTCCGATAATTTCTTCATCATCGTTTGGCTTTTCTGTGGTAGTTAGAGCTTCTCTATTGATATAAACATACATTGGGATAATCATTGGAACTCTTCAAATTATTTTTTCGATTTCTCATTCGAGTAAATCTTTAATTGTTCTGAGATTATCTTTTATATCCATCTTCTTTTTCAGATTTTTATTGTATTCAGCTCTAGCAAGTTCAACTATTTGAGTATGGATTGACTTAACTTCACTAGAATAAACAAATCCTCTAGATTCGATTTGTAAGTTTCCAACGAGTTCTCTAGTCTTTGTATCAATCTTAAATATCAAAGCAACGACTCCATCCTGAGACATGATTCCACGAGCTTTGGTTACATATTCTCAACTAAGATGTCCTTGTCATTTTCCGTCGATAGTAACTGTATCTAGTTTTAATTTTTTCTCTGACAATAATACACATTCATCATAGAGTTCAACAATCTGACCATTCTTTGGAAGTAAGATTTTTTCTTCTGGAATTCTCATATCGAGAGCGATTTTTTTATGTGCATGTCTCATCAAAGCTTCTCAGTGGATAGGGCAGAAGTATTCAGGTTTCAATAGCGCCATCATCTCTTTCATATCTTCCTGACAAGCATGTCCAGATGTATGAAGTGCCAAAGTTGGTTCATCTACTAAATCGATTCCCATATCGATTAATGTATTCAATAATGATCAAACAGCTTTTTCATTTCCTGGAATAGTATGAGAAGACAATAATATACAGTCTCCAGGTCTAATCATGAAGTCTTTGTAAGTATTTGTAGCCATTCTTACGAGAGCACTGAATTCTTCTCATTGAGAACCAGTACAAACTATCATAACTCTTTCGTCAGGCATTTGATCGATTTCACCAGAAACTAATCTAATCATATCCTTTGGAACATTGATATATCCAAGTTCCTGACAGAGCTGAACGTTTCATACCATAGATCTTCCAGCTAGGAAAATCACTCTATTATGCTTTACAGCACTTTCAATAATCTGAATAAGTCTTCAGATATTTGATGCAAATGTTGAAATAACTATTCTTTGATTTGGATGGCTTCTAATCACACGGTCGAGGTTCTCTCCAATCAATTTTTCACTTGGAGTATGTCCTGGAGTTCTAGCGTTTGTAGATTCTCCGAGGTATAATTTAACTCATTCTTGTCCAATTCTACTAATTTTTCCTAAATCAGCAGGCTTATCGATTGCAGGTATAAAGTCGATTTTGAAGTCTCATGAATGGATAATATTTCCTTTTGGAGTATGAATTGCATATCACATTGATTCAGGAATTGAGTGGTTTACGCGGAATGGTTCAACCAAAAATTCTCAGAGTTTGATTATATCTATATCTGGATCGATAATTTTATATTTCATCTTTTTCTGATCTTGTTCATTCTGACTTCTCTTAATTAATCCCAACGCTAATGGAGTAGTATAAACGATAGGGTAGTCCAATTCTGAAAGAATATGTTTAATAGCTCCAATATGGTCTAGATGTCCGTGAGTAATTAGGATTCCCTTAATATTCTTTTTCTTCGTAATCAAATAAGAAATATCAGGAATGATATAATCCACTCCGTGCATATCGAAACTTGCAAATTCCAATCATGCATCTACGATAATGATATCATCTTTGTATTCGATAACTGTCATATTGATTCAGATTTCTTCTAATCATCATAGTCCAAAAACTCTGACAGGAATTTCATCCTTTTTTACTAATTTTTTCAAATCTGCGATTGATTGAGTTGGAGCTTGATTTCTATGCTTCAGAAAACTTGCAGATGATAACGTTTTATCTGCTCATTGTGTGTAATTTGCTCTTGAATTAGTCGTTTTGGTCGCTGTTGAATTCGTTGTATTCGCTCTTGTGTTTGTTGCTGTAGTTTTTGCATCAGTTGTTCTTTTGGTAGCAGGTGCTTTTAATTGACCATTTACAGCCTGAGCGTAAAGAGTTTGACTAGAAGTTCTAGTGTGATTAGTGTTTCTAGTTCCATACGTTCTAGTGTCAGTTCCATAAGATTTTGTGTTAGTGTGTGATGTGTAATCCCTTTTAGAATTGTTTTTCTTACTTAAATCAATAGAAATGTTTGAGTGCATTTCTCTGTCACCTTGTGTTGTAATCATAATCGTTGTTTACTATAAATATAAATTTTTGTTTGAAATAGAGATACTATTTATTCTTACTAATTCTCACTATGTTGGAACAATATTTAGCAGACCTACGCCAATCATGTGAATCTAGACGTATACCTTTGATTTCCAAGGAAACTCAGACTTTTATTATTTCCTGGTTAAATCGTCATCAGCCTAAAAGAGTTTTAGAAATCTGATCTGCTGTATGATATAGTAGTATTGTCATTTCTCAGACAATTTCCAAGTGGTGAGGAACTTTAACATCATTTGAAATCAGCTATCCAGCTTACCTTGAAGCCTTGAAAAATATAGAAAAAGCTGAAGTAAATAATGTAGTTCTCTATCCTTTTGATATCAATGAAATTTCGTTAGAAAAGTTTTTTTCTCAGAAATTTGATGCAGCATTTATTGATGCTCAGAAGAGTCAATATTGAGATTACCTGCAGAAAATTCGATCACATCTTGCACCAGAAAATACGCTTTTACTTGACGATGTCATCAAATATCAAAACAAACTAACCTGATTATATCAATTCCTCGAAAAAATGCAAATAAATTATAAGAT
>Ga0310696_10002772_pt1 | contig 22631 bp, 22 predicted proteins | sample AusTroGonzalo_MG_4_FD_203885 | JGI IMG/M metagenome (GOLD analysis project Ga0310696, IMG submission 203885) | Bovine rumen microbial communities from tropical cattle in Woodstock, Queensland, Australia - Gonzalo_02 (v2) (version 2) | ecosystem: Host-associated > Mammals > Digestive system >...
ACGGTCACGACGGCGGCGCTTCTTACGCTTGTGAGTCGCAATCTTCCTGCGCTTTCTTTTCTTTCCGCAAGGCATGTTGTTTCTCCGTTAAGGGTTAAACTTAAAAATGTATGCGCAAATAGAGAAAAATTTTGTTGCTTTGTCAAGGGCTCGGATTGCGTTATTTTTCTCAAATTACGCGATTTTAGGGTTCCTGGACAAGTCCCATCGCATTTTTGACGAGGGCGACCGCCTCTGCCGGTCCACTTGCTTTCGGGGCGCCGTTGCTGAGCGTCTGGCGGAACTTGCGTGCGCCGGGGAGTCCGGTGAACAGTCCGTAGAGGTGCTTCACGAGTATCGTCATCGGGCAGCCTTCGGCCGTCTGCTTCTCCACGTAGGGGAGGTAGGCCTCGAGCTGCGCCTTGCGGGTGGCGGGACGCGCCTTGCCCGCGATGATGTCTGCCGGGTTGTCGCTCTCGGGGCGCTTGTCGCCAAAAATGCGCTCGTCGGCATCGTGCAAGAACCACGGGTTTTCGTAGGCTTCGCGCCCGACCATCACGCCGTCAAGATCTTTCAGTTGTTCTTCCGCCTGGTCAAGCGTCTTGATGCCACCGTTGATGCTGATGTTTAGCTCGGGCATCTCTGCCTTGAGGCGGTGCACGAAGTCGTAATGCAGCGGCGGGACTTCGCGGTTTTCCTTGGGCGAGAGACCTTGGAGCCATGCCTTGCGGGCGTGGATAATGAAAACCTTGCAGCCCGCATCGCGGATAGTCTGAATAAAGTCCTCGAAGAATTCCCAACTGTCGAACTCGTCGACCCCGATGCGGCACTTGATGGAGACGGGAATGCTAACGGCGTCTTGCATGGCCTTGAAGCAGTCGGCCACAAGGCTCTTGCTTTTCATGAGGCATGCCCCGAAGTTCCCGTTCTGCACGCGGTCCGAAGGGCAACCGCAATTGAGGTTCACTTCCTGGAAACCCGCGGCTTCCACGAGCTTGCTTGCCTGCGCGAGGTCTACCGGGTTGCTGCCCCCGAGTTGTAGGACTGCGGGATGCTCGAAGGCTTCGTGCCCGAGGAACTGCTCCGGCTTTGCGTGGAGCACCGCGTTCGCGACGACCATCTCGCTGTAGAGTAAAATATGCTTGGAAATCAGGCGCAGAAAGTATCGCTCGTGACGGTCGGTGCAGTCGAGCATCGGCGCGATAGAAAGCCTTCTGTTGAAATCCAGATCCATGCGCGCAAATGTAGAAAAAAGTACGCTTAAGCAGGATGTTGGATTCTCCGGAAAATCACTCTGAAGAATTCTCCGTTGGCGTCGTCCCCTGTCTTGAAACAGCACCAGGGTCTGTCAATTTCCTTGCGCTCGACCATGGGGAGGATTATCTGCGTGGGGAAGGCCCCGTTCCCGTTTTGCTGGTAAATGTCCTTATGACCGATGGGAGTGCCCAATTCAATCATCCCTTCGAAAAGTTCCATAGTACTTGCGTGGATTGAATTGTCGTACGGATTCAGGAGAATCTTGCGGATGGATTGCCAGACGTCCTCCCGTTCCTGCTTGTCGGCATAGGATGCTTTCACGAGAGTATGCAGGTCGTTGTATTTCTGGGTAAGGGTCGGGATGGTGCTTTTGTGTATCATGGTATGACTTCGCTCCATTTTACGAAACATGTTTCCTTGAGTGCGTTGCGGAAGGCGGCGTCGTTGTGGAATTTTTGGCTTAGCGTATTTTCAATCTTTTTGGTGTATTTGTCGAAATTAAAATCGAATACCTGCATTGCCATGTAGATGTTTTTGCTGTAGTATTTCTTGGGGCGGGGGTAAGTGTCCACGACGGACGATTCCTTGTCCCATCCCTGGACAATGGAAAATCCCCGTTCCGGGTAATAGAAATCAAGGGTGTCGTCTATTTCGCGGATGGGATTGTTCCCGAAAACTCGGAATGTCTGGTCGTATTTGATGCGTTTCGACTTTTCATTTACGTGACAAATGACGATTTGCTCGGCATCTCTCGGGATTTTGATGCCTACGATGTAGGCAAAGCTAAAGGCGCCGTCTTCACCATGCATTATTTCGCCACTGAAAGCAGTACGGCGTCCTACTCTTTCCTCCCGTTCTTTCATCAGATCATAGTCGTCCTTTTTTCCCTCCGGAAAAAGGAAATATGTATGTTGCAGGAGTTCCTTGTCAAAATCTACTCTTCCGTTGCTCCATAGTTCGTTAAAATGCTCGATTTTTTCATTCGTAATCGGTTCTGCATCTTCCCAAAGGTTCTCGAATAACCGCTGGAAAGGCTTGTAATCCTTGGTTTCTGTTGCAATGGAATTATCTTCAAAATCGTCGTATGAACCGTCGCAACGCGTAGGGCTGACGATGCTGAAAGCGCGTTTTTGCCCAAGGTGGACAAACAGGAACATGTCCAAGTTCCGGATGTGGCGGATCTCAATGTCGGTGTATTCCAAGAAGTCCCAAAGTGTGCGCCATTCCGGATGGTTGAGGACATCCGTCAGAATTCGGATTTTGCCTCCCATCTCGATTTGGCTCATTTCTATCGAATCCGGATCGTCGGGGTCGTCGTCATCCTCGTCTTCGAGGAACGACTTGTAAACGTCAAAAAGCCCAGGAGCATTGTCATTCAGCGACGGCAGCGCGATGAGCCGCTCGCCATCGTAGTCGTGGTAGAAGTCGTGCAGCAGGTCAATTAGTGAACAGCCCTCGTAATTCATAAAGCCTCCCTTAGGTTTAGCCTTTTTGGGGCTCGTGATACACCGGATTTAATATGCGCCTTAGTAATCCAGCCCTGTGTTGGTCGGGGTGGGCGTCAAGTTTTTTTATGAACTCCTCGTACTCTTCCGGCGTAAATATGAGACGGGTCCTGTTGGGACCGTTGGTTTCCACGTAGCCTTCTTTTTTCAGAATTTCGTCTCTGTTCGGGGTTGGCATGTTATTCCTAGTCTTCATGGCATGTTATCGTGAATGAGAGGTTGATTTTGTTGCCCACAAAAGTAAGGGTCTTGAGATTAACTTCTCCCATCATGCTTTCCGGGACAAGCGTTATACGTTTTACGACTTCCTTTTTTATCTGTGCTTGTGTTTCCGGCTGAACTAAGCCAAATGAACTTGATTCCTTCTTACTCATATGAACCTCCTTTTTCTATATCCTAAAAATACATAACCGATGCGACAGATAGTGACGCAATTTGTGCAAATTTTGGGGGTGGACGATATGTTTCCTAAATTCTGTAAAAATTCATTTTTTTACAGAACTTTGGTAAAAAATGAACTAGTTCCAAAAGGGAACTACTTGAATTCTTTCGCGACAGTATATGCCGCAATACATATCTATTTTTAGGAAATGCGATTAGAAAAGAGTTAGAAGATATGACCGACCATCTCGTTATCCCCGGCACTCGGCAAGACTGCGCCCTCATCATCAAAGGGGGCTGTGGCGGCACCGCATGCGGCTACCAAAACAAGTATCTGAATCTGGCGAACGAAATCCGTGACAAGTACGGAATCACGGTCGTGAGTTGCGCAACCCGCGACAATCTAAAATTAGACAACCAAGTAAATCAAATTGCTAAAGACGTTGCTTTTGTGAACGGTTATTGCAAATCGCATCCCAAAATCCTTTTCATGGGAATGTCAAAGGGGGCCTCGCTCGGCAGCATCGAAGGCTCCAAAATTCCGCAGATATCCAGACTCCTTCTGGTAAACCCGCCGTTGATGATAAACTTGCCCCGCATCTGCCATGCAGCCAAGAACTTTAGCGGCGAAATGATGACATTCGTTTTCGGGAGCGAAGATCCGTCCATCAGGGAATCCGGGTTGCTGAAACTCCACGAACGCAACAACATGAAAGTCGTCACCGTCCCCGGACAAGACCACTACTTTTCAAAAGAGGGGTTCAATTTGATGTCGCTTGTGGAAGAATTATTGATGTTCGATTTGAAATGATAAATATTTGAAAAGTGGGGGGGGATTCCCCAAAAGTACGCTGGAAACAGGATAAATAGAACAACAGTCCAAGAAAAAGACTTGCTTTTATGACCCCGTTAGAGTATATTAGTATGCAAGTTAAACTTCAAATCTAAGTCGCATTAGCGACGATAATCCGCCAAGAAATAACAGGAGGTTCTTATGTCAGCAAAAGAACTTGAAAATTCATTAAAAGAGTTTGTGAAAAAATACAAGAATGAATTGCTTGAGGTTGGTTGCACAGAATTTGAGTATTATGAAGGTAAACCCAAAGATAAATTCCAATTAGTTACTTTGGGTTCCATCGTTATTGGACGAAAAAAATTCTTGATAGAATTGTGGGTGGACTCTTGTGACCCTGCTGGAGGGGAAAGATTTTGTTTTTCTGTAGATTTTGTTGATAAAATGGAATCTGCAGAATTTCTTAAATATGCCACCAACAGAAATATTCCTATTTATTTGTTTACATCTATGTCTGGTTGTTATAAAATCGATCGTTTCAACACTTTGATTGCTGAATATACAAGTGAAAATGTAAGAACGAATGGAAATATTATTCCAAAAGTGGCGCTTAGATTGGATGATGCTGACATAAAAGAATTAGCTGCAGGAAAAAATAATTGGGGATATATTTCGTACTATTTTGATACAAACCATGACGGGGCTATTTGCGCAATAAAGAATTTTTTTGAAAATATCCTTCCAACTTTAGATGAAAATGTTTTAGACAGTACAACACGAAAGGCTGTTGTAGATGCTAGAATTGGTCATGGCAAATATAAGACCGACTTGCTAAGAAAATGGGATAATGCCTGTGCTGTAACAGGTTGCAAAACTAAAGATGTTCTAATCGCTAGCCATGCAAAACCTTGGGTGAAATGCAAAACAGCTCATGAACGGATTTCATCTGACAACGGCTTACTTCTTACAGCGAATCTGGACGCCCTTTTTGATAAAGGTTTGATAACATTTGATGAAAATGGAAAAATTAAAATTTCTAAAAAGGTTACGAAAAAAGATCGGGAATTGCTAGGTTTGTCAGTTGAAATGAAATTGAGAAAAAAACTCAACAATGAGCAAAAAAAATATTTGAAATATCACAGAGATAATGTTTGGCGAGATTGAAAACTTCTATAATGGTGATTCTTCCTAACCCCCAAAGCTGGCGATTGTTTCGACTGTCGCCAGTTTTTTGAATCTTTAAAAGGAATGAAGACTACGAATCTTAAAATCTTTGTGGAAAAAAAAGCCCAAATATCTCAGTTCCACATCTACACTAGGATTTACAACTAAGGAAATGACTATGGTTAAAACATCTAAAAAGAGAATATTCATTTCCGGTTCAAAGTCCATATCGAAACTTAAGGCGGAAATGTGCGAAATTCTGGATAAGATTATCCGGGATGGTGACATGATCCTTGTCGGGGATTGTTACGGTGTGGATTTGGCGGTGCAGAAGTACCTGCTGGAGAAGGAGTATACCGATGTTATCGTCTATTGCAGTGGGGAACAGCCACGGAATCATGTTGTCGGGACGGTACATTCTTGCGCTAAAGATGCCGCGGGGCTCAAGGGGCGTGCATTCCAATACGTGAAAGACGAGGCAATGTGTAAAGATTGTGACGAGGCTTATGGTTTCTGGGATGGGAAAAGTCCTGGGACCTCGGAAAATGCAAGGCGGGTAGAGCTACTGGGCAAGCCCTTTCGGTATATTTATTTCAGCACCACCGCATCCATTGCCTGAGCCATCTTCGTGATGTCGGCTTCGTGCATCAGGTGGTAATCGGAGAGGATGCGTTCCAGGGGATATTTGCCGAGGATTTCGGCGAAGGGTTTGTCGGAGTACCACTGGTAATAGGCAAGAACATGCCCGCACCAGTATTCCGCTTGCGGATAGAACGGCTCGTCAATAGAATCCATCAGTTTCTTTTCGTATTGCGGGAACGCGAGAATTGCCAACTCGTAGCCGGATTTGCCACATAAGAAATTCGGGTTCGCGAATTCGATTTGTGTCGAAATTTCAGAAGCTAAAAACGCTCTCTGCACTTCGTCTACGGGTAAGCTCAAATTGCGGAGTGCTGCCTGGAAAAAGAATCCAAGGTTCTTCTGGACGTCGTTCAGGTACATTTCGCTATAGGCGGATTTCATCGAGTAACCTCGGATTTCGAACGATGTCGATTAGGTATACGCCTTCGCTCGGGCGGACTTTTCGCAAACCTTCCAAGTAGTTCTTTCGGGCCGCGTTATCGCGCTTGTTGTATTTGGTGTAATATTCTTCTTTGCAGGCCTTTTCGGCTCCCTTGAATTGCAGTTGTGCAAAAGCTTTTTCGGATTTAAGGACCACCTGCAAGCCGAGACTTCCGAGTTTCATGGAACTGGCTAAGTTCTGGATGGGAATGACATTTTCCAGAAAGTCGCTTGCGAACGAGAAGTACGAATCATTCGCTCGGTAGCCCACAATAACGTCGTAATCCAGATAAGGTATCTGAAATTTTTCCGTCAGGAAGGCAAGGTTTGTTCTGCCAAGTGGCGACTTGGGCGAGAAGACTCTGTTCTGCATTAAAATCGTGAGCCAGTGGAGAATGCTGAAGTTTTCTGCAGACAAATCGAGAACCTTCAGTTCCTGCAAATTCAGCTCGTAGGCATTTGCAAAGCCGTCCGAATTTCTCTGACAGGCCCATTCTTTTGCGAGTTCAAGCGATTCAGTGCAATAGAAACCACTCCCGTAGTCGTTGCGCGGGTTTCCCTGTCCAAAAATGGGTCGCCTGATTTGCTTTTCTGAACCATGGTAAATGAGCATGCCTTAAAACTACATTATTTGAGAAAATGTGTCAAATGGAAGACTGGGCGTAGATTGCCGCGTCTGAAATCAGGGGAAGGCTTTTCCCTAGAATAAATCATTTGGCCGTTTTTTTCTATAATTCTATACATGAGTTTAATTCGCAACATTGTCGTGTCCGGCGGTACGCACGGGAACGAACGCACGGGTGTCCGCCTCGTCGAGAAGTGGATGGAACATCCCGAGTGCTACAGCGCGTGTTGCCCCGGCGTGGATGTTTCGCTTGTGCTTGCAAACCCGGAAGCCATGCGACTCAACCGCCGTTACCGTGACCACGACCTGAATAGAGCTTTTTCGCAAACTTGTCTTGACGCTTCTTTCGAACCGCATCAGTATGAATTCCGCCGTGCCCGCGAACTGAACCGCATTTACGGGCCGAAGGGCGCACATACCAAGACGGACCTGATTCTCGATGTGCACAATACGGGCTCGAACATGGGGCTGTGCCTGATTCTTTCGGCGCGTGACCCGTTTACGATGAAGGCCTCCGCCGTCTTGACGCAGGAATTCGACGACGCCTGGATTTACTATCAGCCGGAAGAGCGCTCCGCGTCGCCTTACTTTGGTACGGTCGCGAAGGCTGACGTGTGTATTGAAATTGGCCCGCAGCAGCACGGCACGCTGGATGCCCGCCTGTTCGAACGCACTGAGAGATTGGTGAAGCGTTACCTGGAACTTGCCGAGGAATGGAACCGCGGTGAACTGCAGAAGCGTGCTCCCATCCAGGTGAATGTATTTACGCAGTTGCGCGACTTGGGTTACCCGAAGGCTTGGGCCGGTGCGCCCATTACCGCCATGATCCATCCGGATTTGCTGGGAGCCGACTATCGCGAGCTCAAGAAGGGCGACAAGGTGTTCCGCACCTTCGATGGCGCAGACATTCTGTACGAAGGCGAGGCCGACGGCCGCGAAAGTGTTTGGCCCATCTTTATTAACGAACCCGCTTACTACGAGAAGGACATCGCGATGAGCCTGACCGTAAAGAGCGTGGAGGAATGGTAGTATGAGTGAATTTGACATGAGTGGCTTGCCGAACGAAGAACTTTCTTCCATTCCTGGCGAGGAACGCTTGCAGAACTTGATGGACCTGATCCAGGCGCAAAGGGGCGAGGGCTGGGAGTCCCGCCTGCAGGACATTCTCGATTCGTTTGAGGATTTCTTGACGTTGCGCCCTGAACCGCCGCAGGCATGGAAAGACAACTATGCGGCAAGCGGAAAGCAGTTCGATTACTACCAGATTGTGCTCCCGCAGGATTTCCAGGACCCTTACGAGGATGACCTGGGCAACATCCGCCGTTTGAGGGGTGAGTTTGAACGCACCCCGAGCACCATGGCGCTGGAACACGAACTCATCAGCCGCAATTACTTTATTTACGAAAACGGCCACGCGGAGGCGATTCCCGCACCGCGCCCGATGCTCATGCTTGAAAGCCAGGACCGCGATGACGACCAGGAAGAGGAAGAAGGCGACATTACGTGGGATTGCTGCATTTCCATTTTTGCGGACGGAAGCTACGTGGCATACAACCTCGAGAACGATGACGAGGAAGTGCTGGGCGAAGATTTCAAGGCTGTTTTCAAGAAATACATCGGTACGCTTTCGAAGATGCAGTTGGTTATCCCTGTGGAAGGGCGTGACTACGGCATTCTGAGGAGCGACGCCTAGCGTATTTCGCCTGCCGATGGAATCTCTTGAACTCGAAATATACGGGCGGTACCGCGCGCTTGTCGAAAAGTCGGGCGCGTTTGCCGGGCCTATTTGCCCTGCGGGGGAGCCTGCTCGGGTGCATCTTGTTGACATTCTCGAAAAGTACGATGCCTTCTGCTTCGACGGCTATGGGACGCTGTATAATCGCGGGAGCTTCGTGTACCCGGGCGCGAAGGAGTGGTTCGGGGAACTGCGCCGCAGAGGCAAGGAAATCCGTCTGGTGACGAATGCGGCGTCGAACCTGGACCAGGCTCTCGCTGATGAGGCGGATGCCCGCGGGTTTGATTTCTCCGCTGCGGAAACGATTTCTTCCGGTAGTTTGCTGAAGGGATGGCTCTCGCGGCTACCTGCGGGCGGTTCGCCTTTTGCTGCCGGCAGGGAAGTCTTTTATATCGGGCGTCCGACGGGTGTGAACGTGCTTGCCGAATGCGGGATTGATGCCGTCGAAAATCCGGTTTCGCCGGTGGTGGCAATTTCTTCTTCGACCGCGACTGACGAGATGTATGCGCAGGCCCTGTCCATATTGAAAAAGCCGGGCGCGCTGTTGCTGGTGCTGAACCCCGATGCTTGGGCCCCGAAGATTGACGGGACACGCGCGCCTGTCTCGGGGGAACTTTGCGAGCGGTTGCGCCGGGAGTCCGGCTGTGCGGCGGAATACTTCGGGAAGCCTTTCCCAGGTATTTGGCAGAAGGTGAAGGCGAGCTTACCTGCGGGTTCGAAGGCGATTATGATCGGGGATACGCTCGGGACCGATGTCTACGGGGCGTATGTCGCGGGTTTTGATAGCGCGCTTGTTATAGGGCGCAATGAACCGGCGGCAGAACTGGCTGCCGACGAGAAACTGCTGGGCGTAAGGCCTACTTATTACTTGGAACCGTAGCGGAATCTGCCGCGGGCTTGGTTGTGGAATCCGCTGTCGACGAGTCTGCTGTGTTAGTCGCGGGCTGTGTCGCGGGTTGTTCCTGCGCGGGCTTGCCCGAAACAATCACATAGAGCGTGTCGTGGACAACGACTGTATCGCGGACGAATACCGTGTCGTGCGCGCAAACTTCCGCTGCAACGGGCGCGGGCTTGTCGGCGGTGGCTGATGAACTTGCGGGAACGCTTTGTGCGGGTGCCGCTGTGGTCGTGGACGCGGGGGCGTTCTTCTTGGCCTTTTCTTCTTCGCGAATCTTTTCAATCAGTTTGTCGCGCTTTATCTTCAGGTCTTCCAGTTCCTTCTTGATGCGGGTCTTGTTGCCCGGGCGGCGTTCGCGCGAGTATCTCCCTTCGGTGCGGTCGATCTGGTTTTCGAGTTCGCGCAGTTCGTCGTAGAGCGGGCCTTCGCCTTCGAGGGAAGGGGCGGGCTTGAACCAGTCAACAAATTTTTGCCACAGGGATTTTTCTTCGGCAGCGCTTTGGCTTGCGCAGAAGGCGCAAAGCACGATTGCGGCGGCAAGGCATTTTAAGACATTTTTGCGAAAAGGCATACGGCAATTATAGAAAAAACCTCCCGGGCGGGAGGTTGTGTTTTCGAGCGGGAAAAGGGTTTGTTGCCAATCAGACACCGCTTCGCGGCTGATTGCCAACCCTACGGGCTCGATGCTCGCTGGCTCGCATCAAGCTCAAAAAGTGCCTATTTCATGGGCACTGTCGTGCCCACGGCACTTTTTGCCAAACCCTCTTCGAGGGTTCTCGGCACCTTTTTCTCCCTACTCATAAAAAAGAAAACCACCCAGTGGGTGGTTTTTCTTTTTTCGAGCGGGAAAAGGGTCTCGAACCCTCGACATCGACCTTGGGAAGGTCGCGCTCTACCAACTGAGCTACTCCCGCGAGTGTTCCAAATTTAATAAAAAAGCGGGTTTTGTAAAGGCATAACCCCTTTTTACCCCCTTTTTTAGCCTTGTTGTGTTTACATAAACGCTTTTGACGGGCCTGTCCCGCATTTCGGGGCGTTCTCGTGCACATTAATATATCTTATAATCTGGTGAATAAGGCATAAGGAGCCTCTATGTTTGGAAAATTCTTGATGGGTGCCGCGACGGTTGCGGCTATTGCGGGCCTCGCTCAGGCCGAAGGCTACAACTGGGGCAATGTCCGCTTCGATGGCGGCGGATTCGTTTCGGCGGTGATCTTCCACCCCAAGGCAGAAAACCTGCTCTATGCGCGTACCGACGTGGGCGGCATCTACCGTTTCAATTTCGAGGCCGGTGTCTGGGTCCCGCTGATGGACTGGGTTAGCCAGGCAGATGTCGGCCTCATGGGCACGGAAGCGTTCGCGCTCGATCCGACCGACCCCAAGCGCATCTACGTGCTCGCGGGTACGGGCTATTTTAGCCAGGGACGTACCGCGGTTTTGCGCAGTGAAGACTACGGCGTTACTTGGGACACGAGCTACGTGGAAATGCTCGCGCATGGCAATGGCATGGGTCGCCAGACTGGCGAAAAGCTTGCTGTGGACCCAAACATGCCGAACATCCTTTTCTGCGGAAGCCGCACCAAGGGCCTCTACAAGAGTACCGACTACGGCAAGACCTGGACGAGCGCCTACAAGGTCGCTCTCTCCGATGCCGAAGGGAATAGCCTCACCAACGTGAACGGCATCAGCTTCGTGATGTTTGACGAGGCGCAGGGCAAGAACGCTGACGGCTCGACCAAGACCATCTACATCGGTATTTCCGACACGAAGGATAACCTGCAGGTGAGTCAGGATGGCGGTGCTACATGGAAGACCGTCTCGGGTGGGCCTGCAAACCTGATGCCGCACCGCGCGAAGATTGTTGACGGCGATATGTTTATCACTTACGCCGATGGCCCGGGCCCGCACAATATTTCGAGGGGCGGTTTCTACAAGTACAATATCGCAGGCGGTACATGGACGGATCTCACTCCGAGCGATTCGGTGACGCACGAGCAGAGCCCCACCACCTACGAGAAGGATGAAAGCTCTTACGGCGGTGTCGCGATTGATCCGAAGGACAAGAACCACATCGTGATTTCCACCCTGGGCAAGTACACCGGGCGCCACCTCGCGAAGGACGCTGCGGGCAAGGAGCGCGACAACTACGGCGACCGCATCTACACGACGACGGATGGCGGCAAAACGTGGATTCACGGCCAGCATTACGGCGACGGCATCAACATCGATGCGAACGGTACGGACTGGATTCCGGGCAACGCGATTCATTGGGCGGGTTCGCTCGAAATCAACCCGTTCAACAGCAAGCAGGCCTGGGTCACGAGCGGTAATGGCATCTTCATGACGGATGACATCACTGCGAAGGTTCCCGTGTGGAAATTCCAGTCCCGCGGCATCGAGGAAACTGTCCCGCTCGATATCGTGAGCATTCCGGATGGCCCGCTGGTGACTGCGATCGGTGACTACGACGGCGCCGTCTATACGAACATCAATGAGAGCGCCAAGCGCCATAAGCCCACGGTCGGCACTACCGAGAGCATGGGCTATGCGCCGCTGAGCGGTTCCCTGGTGCGTACCGGCGTGATTACCGTGTATGGCCAGTACGATTCGCAGAACTTTAACGTAATGTATCGTTCCGAGGACATGGGCAAGACCTGGGACAGCGTGAAGACGACGCTCAAGGGCGGCAAGGGTTGGGTCGTGCTTTCTGCCGACGGCAAGGTGATGCTCCACAGGCCCGAAAATGCGACATACCGCTCCGACGATAACGGTGCCACCTGGACCGCAGTCGAGACGGGTGAACAGACGAACTATTCGCATATCGTTGCCGACCCGGTGAACCCGAGCGTGTTCTACGTGATGAACTCCATGGGAACGCTTTACAAGTCGACGGATGCGGGCAAGAATTTCGTGAAGCAGGAAGCCCGCCTGCAGAATGAGAGCGCTGGCCAATACTACAACGGAAGCAACTACATCCGCACGGTGCCGGGTAGGGAAGGCCACGTGTGGGTTCCGATGGATCAGGCGCAGGTCTGGCTCCCGAAGGGCTTCAGCGAGAACGGACTTGCCTTTACGGAAGACGGCGGCAAGACATGGAACCGCTGCGAAGGTGCGAAGGTCGCTATTGCCGTGGGTATCGGCAAGGCCAAGGAAGGTGCTGACTACGAGACCCTCTTTATCTGGGGTGCCGCGAAGGAAGGCGACCCGATCGGGATTTACCGCAGTACCGACAAGTGCAAGACTTTTGAACGCGTGAACGATGATGCGCACCAGTTCGGTGGCCCGGGTAACGGCAATTTCGTGCAGGGCGACATGAATACGTTCGGTGTGGTGTACATGAGCACGGTGGGCCGCGGGCTTATCGTTGGCGCACCCGAGGGTGTAGATATTACGACCAAGATTGCTGAAGCGCAGGCAGCGACGGGCAGTGTGCTTGCGGGGGCCTCGATGCTCCTGCAGGGCCGTTTCCTGTCGATTACCGCTCCTGCCGGGAGCAATGTGGCCCTGTACAGCGTGAACGGCGAGGTGAAGAAATCGTTCCCGGTCGCAGGTGCGGCAAGCATCTCGCTGGAACAGCTCCCCGCAGGCCGCTACGTGGCGAAGATGTTCGATGCACGCGGGAAGGTACTTGCCAGCAAGTTCATCGTACTGCGTTAATTACAAGCGGACATAAACGGGTATAAAAAAGCGGGCCTTTAAAAGGTCCGCTTTTTGCATGTTCATTTTCTTTGCTTAGAGCTTCATGTCGGAGAGGCGCGTGTGCTCGACGGCATCAAACTCATCCAAGATTTCTTTGCTCGGTTCCTTGGTGCAGAGGCTTACGACCACGATGGTCAAGAAACTCAGCACGAAGCCGGGGACGAGTTCATAAATCTGGAAGATTTCTGCGGAGAAACCGGAGAGGTAGAACTTCCAAACGAACGTCGTGATGCCGCCGACGAGCATGCCCGCAATCGCGCCCGGAAGCGTGGTACGCTTCCAGAACAGGGCAAGGAGCATAATCGGACCGAAGGTCGCGCCGAATCCGCCCCACGCGAAGCTCACGAGGCTCATCACCACGTCGAGGAAGCTCTTGCCCTGTTTCGCGCCTTCGGCGCCGGGCGCCCCCTGCATGGCGACAATCACCGCGATAATCGTAATGACAACCACAACGCCGCGGCTCACCCACATGACTTCCTTGTTGCTCGCATTCTTGCGGAACAGGTGTTTGTAAAGGTCGTTACTGAAGGCGGAGGCCGAAACCAGCAGCTGCGAGTCTGCGGTACTCATGATGGCGGCGAGGATGGCGGCCATCAAAATGGCGGCAACGGCCGGATGGCAGAGCGCCTGGCAGAGAATCATGAAAATCTTTTCCGGGTCGTCGACCGTGATGCCGTTCGCTTCCACGTAGTAGCGGCCGAGGAGGGCAATCATCACGACGGCGCCCAGGCAGATGGTCACCCAGGTCATGGCGATGCGGCGGGAATCCTTGATTTCCTCGGCGTTCTTGATGCTCATGAAGCGCACGAGGATATGCGGCATGCCGAAGTAGCCAAGACCCCATGCAAGGCTAGAAACGAGAGCGATAAGCCCGATGGACTTGCCGGTGGTGGCGTTGGTGAATAGGCTCATCAGGTAGGGGTTCTGCGTGTTCACCGCATCCATCGTCGCGGCAAAGCCGCCCGAACCGGTCATGATGATGGTGGGGATGGCGATGACGGCGATAAGCATCATGGTTGCCTGGATAAAGTCGGTCCAGCACACGGCAAAGAACCCGCCCATGAAGGTGTAGCTTACCACCACGACAGCACCGAGAATCAGGCCGGTGGTGTAGTTCATGCCGAAGATGGTCCCGAACAGCTTGGCGCTAGCGACAAAGCCCGAGACGGTGTAGAAAAGGAAGAATGCAAGAATGAAAATCGACGCGATGACGCGGATGATTCCCTTGTTGTCGCGGAAACGGTTCGAGAAAAAGTCGGGGAGGGTGATGGAGTCGCCGCAGAAGTGGCTGTACTTGCGCAGCCTACGGCCCACGATTTTCCAGTTGAGGTACGTGCCGATCACGAGACCGATGCCGATCCACGCTTCGGAAAAGCCGCTCACGAAGATGGCGCCCGGGAGGCCCATCAAAAGCCAGCCGCTCATGTCGGAGGCCTGGGCGGACATCGCGACCACCCACTTGTTCATGCCGCGGTTGCCCAGGTAGTAGGCGTTCAGGCTGTTCGCCTTGCGGGAAAAGTATGCACCGATGCCGAGCATCATCAGCAGGTACAAGATAAATACGGTCAGGACCATCGAATGAAACCTCCTTTAGTTTTGATGTCCTGAAAATAATAAAATATGGCCTAGAAATTGAACAAGAACATTAAGTTGGCGTCAATAAAAATGGGGCAGTTGTCCACATTGACCCATTTGGCGATACCCGCCGAGGCATCGATAGAAAATGTCTTGTTAAAGTCGTAGGTCGCGCCGAGGTAAGAACTTAAATAAAAATCGCCCCCGCCATGGGAGAATTGATAGCCTTGGTCGTCGGTGTATTCACCCAATTCAAGAGATGCGAATGTCCTTATATAGGGAGAAAATTTTTCCGTAACGTTAAAATCGAGTTCTATAGTAGCATTTACACTGAAAGGAATGTCGCCGTAATCGTCTTTTGTGCTAAAGGTAAGAGCGAGTTCAGAACCGAAATTGAGTAGCGGGTTAATATTTCTTGAAAACTGTAAACCGATATTGAAAAGCCACGAATCTGCACTATAAACCTTTCTTTCGGGGAGGTAAATGTCGGCAAACACGTTCATCGAGGGGATAAACTGGTAGCGGGTCCAAAAACTGATTTTCCCAGTTCCTTCAATGCCGTATTCGTTTCCTCCATAGTACGCAAATGCATTGTACGGAACGTTTAGCGCCAGTTCCAAGTCGGGAATGACCGTGTATCGGGATGCCAGGTAAAAACTGAGAGCGTGGTAATGGTTATCGTCTTGGGTGTATGTGGTGTACGATGTGGTAAACCTTGTCTGCCCTTTGTGATTTTCGAGCACAGGGAATAAATCCCAAGAGGCAAACGACGCAGTCGTACAAAGAATCGCGGCAAGAACTGCTTTTTTCAGCATTTATTTTCTCCTTATAAATTATTTATACCAAAGTAATTTTTGCTTTGCTCGCAGCAATATACAAAAAAGGATTTAGGAAAAACCAATTTTTTTGAGGCTTATAAAAAAATTCTTCTTTTAAAAAAAATTATATTGTGCTTGCAATGAGCCTTGTCCGCAAAATAGGAGCCACGCTGTTCTCTAGCGTTACCTTCACGGTGCTTTCCCATGCGCACTGGAAACAGGGCGTCGTTTGTGCGAACCTGCGTCACGTGTCGATGGATGCTCCGGAGCACCGCTTTTATCAAAGGCTCCTGCATAATCTCGCGCGCCATGCGGGCGAAGTTCTTTTCCGTTTCGTTACGTTCAAGAAATTGCCTGCCGATACCGCAGCATACCCCTGCCGCATAGACGGCCTGGAATTCAGCCTTGCAGAAGGTTCTGCTCCGGTGCTCGAAAAGATGCGCGGGGGAGGCATTTTCCTTACGGCGCATTACGGGAACTACGAGGCGATTGGCCCGTGGCTCTGCCGCCTGCAAATACCGCTCGTGGCAAGTTACATCCCGCTGAAGCCCGCTTGGCTCAACTGCATTCTGGACCAGAAAATCAGGGCGGTCGATGGTCGCCCCTACGGGGTGGATGCCCGCACGCCACGGGAATTCTTGCGCCTGCTAGGCGACGGGAAGCTTGTCTGCCTGCTTGCCGATCAGGATAGCCGCATTCCGAGTGCGCGCGATGGCGAGTTCGCCGGAGTTCCGGTGCGCAACAACCCGCTTCCCGATTTCTTGCTGAAACACCGTCCCCAAACGCCCGTGTTTATCTGCTGGCTCGAAGACAGCGGCAACCGGCGCATTCTCCATGCGGAGGAGGTCCCGCGCAGTACTATGGGAGCATCGCCCACCGAAAAGGATATTGAAAATAGTTTGTCTATAATGCAGCCGTTCAACTGCTGGCTCGAAGCGCGCATAAAAGAAAATCCAGCCCTGTGGTACGGCTGGACTCATCGTCGGTTCTATTCCAGAAATCCGGAAATCTACTTGGGCTGAAACTCGAAGATAAACTGGCTGCGCGGGTATTCGTAGAACCGGGGGGCATCGCGCCTGTATTCGCGGACAAGCACGTAATCCGCTGTTTCGTGGATGAAAATGGAGTCGGTAATCCAGTGTTTCAGGCCTTCCTTCAGCGCGCGGTCGATATCCTGCTTGCTGCTCACGGAAATCTGTTCCACCTCAACTTTCTTTTCGCCGAGCGAGAATACCTTGACAATTTTTACCGGAGTCCAACCCAGGTTGCTGTCGAAAACGGACTCGGCCTTGATGTGCGATTCCTGGGCGGGTATTTCGACCTTGACCTGGCTCGGTTCAAGGCAGCCCGCAAAAAACGCGCACATGGCGATGGCGATCAGTTTTTTCATCTGGAACTCCTGTTAAACATCTCCCTTAAAATACCAAAAAATTGCTGCTTGTGGTAATAATTGTACACGATTTTTGAGGAAATCGCTAATCCGTTGATACTCAATGAAATAAACCGTGCCTGGATGCGGTGGCTAAAATGCACTTTGTAAAAAAGGCTGTTTCTGTCATAAAACTGACATTTTCATTTGCTATATTGCGCCTTTGTCAACCCAGGGCATTCATGACCCTAAATTCCGGAAACGGAATCTACATATAGGAATAGAACATGGATTTTTCCGCAATTATTGCCGAAGAACTGAAACTTGAAATATGGCGCGTCGCGAAGGCGCTCGAACTTATGGACCAGGGGGGCACGGTGCCCTTCATTGCCCGCTACCGCAAGGACCAGACGGGCACGCTGAACGAAATTGAACTGCGCGACATCAGCCACCGTCGCGACTATCTGCAGGAACTTGCCGACCGCAAGGAAACGGTGCTCAAGAGCATCGAGGAACAGGGCAAACTCACTCCCGAACTCAAGGCCCAGATCGAGGCCTGCAAGGACAAGACCCTCCTCGAAGACATTTACGCACCCTACAAGCCCAAGAAGCGCACCCGCGCGACCATCGCGAAGGAACTCGGTCTTGAACCGCTGGCTCGCCTCATGTGGGCTCAGGAAAATACCGGTAATACTGCCGAAGAAATCGCCCGCATCTACCTCTCCGAGGAGAAGGGCCTTGCCGACCCGAAGGCCGCCCTCAAGGGTGCAGCCGACATCCTGGCCGAAGAAGTGGCCGACAATACCGAATTCCGCCAGTACCTTCGCGCCAAGATGGAAAAGACCGGCGTGATGGTCTCGAAGGTCAAGAAGGATTTCGAGAAGCAAGAAACGAAGTTCAAGGACTACTACGACTTCAGCGAACCTGTTTTGAAGATCCCGAGCCACCGCATGCTGGCACTCCGCCGCGGCGAAAAGGAAAAGGTGCTCCGCCTCTCCATCGAGGTCCCGACCGAAGAGATGGTGGGCTACCTCAAGACGCAGATTATCAAGGGCGAGACGACCTGGACTCCGTACCTGGAGGCTATGTGCCAGGATGCCTGGGAACGCTTGCTCCAGCCGAGCATGGAAAGCGAAGTGCGCCTGCTGCTGAAGGACAGCGCCGAAGAAGAAGCTTTCAAGGTGTTCAGCAAGAATTTGCAAGACGTTCTGCTGGCCGCCCCCGCGGGCCACAAGTCCGTGCTGGCGCTCGACCCGGGTTTCCGTACGGGCTGCAAGGTCGCCGTGCTCGACGAGAACGGTAAGTTCCTGGATCACGGCATCATTAAGCCGCACGAGCCGTGGAACGACAAGGCTGGTGCGGCGGTGTACCTGATGCAGCTCATCGACAAGTACAAGATTGATTTGATTGCCATCGGTAACGGCACCGCAAGCCGCGAGACGGATGCGTTCTGTGGCGAGATGGCTCTCAAGTTCAAGGGCAAGGTTCCTCCGCGCGTCATTGTGAGCGAGGCCGGCGCTTCTGTTTACAGCGCGAGCATGATTGCCATCCAGGAATTCCCGAAAGAAGACGTGACGACCCGTGGCGCGATTTCGATTGGCCGCCGCCTGCAGGACCCGCTGGCAGAACTCGTGAAGGTGGACCCGCAGTCCATTGGCGTGGGCCAGTACCAGCACGACGTGAACCAGCGCGAACTCAAGAAGCGCCTCGACGAAGTTGTGGAAAGCTGCGTGAACATGGTGGGCGTCGACGTGAACAGCGCCTCCGCCCCGCTCCTCTCGCATGTGGCGGGCCTCAGCAACACGCTTTCGGAAGCTATCGTGAAGTACCGCGAAGACAACGGCGCGTTTGCGAGTCGCGAAGACCTGAAGAAGGTGAAGGGCTTCGGTCCGAAGGCCTTCGAGCAGGCGGCGGGCTTCATGCGCGTGCCGGGTGCCGAGAACCCGCTCGACGATTCTGCGGTGCACCCCGAGAACTACGCCCTCGTGGAACAGATGGCCGAGAAGGTCGGCGTTCCCGTGAAGGATATCGTGGGCAACGTTGAAGCGGTGAAGGCCATCAAGGTTGACGAATTCCTCTCCGACGAGGTGGGTAAGGCCACTCTCGACGATATCGTGAAGGAACTGCAGAAGCCGAGCCGCGACCCGCGCAAGGAATTCCGCTACGCGAAATTCGACGACCGCATCAAGACCATCAACGACCTCGTTACGGGCAGCTGGATGGAAGGCGTGGTCACGAACGTGGCGAACTTCGGCGCGTTCGTGGACATCGGCGTTCACCAGGATGGTCTCGTGCACATTTCCGAGATCAGCGACAAGTACGTGACCGACGCGAAGGAAGTCCTGACCGTGGGTGACGTGGTGAAGGTGCGCGTGGTCGCGGTCGATGCGAACCAGAAGCGCATCAGCCTTTCCATGAAGCAGGAATCTACCGACGGTGTGGCAGGCGCAGGCGTGAGTGGCCCGCGCGGCCAGCGTGTCGGCGGACCCCGCGGGAACTTCGGTGGCCGCGGCCGCGACAATGGTCGCGGTAATGCCCGCCCGCAGGGCGGCATCCAGGGCCACGCAACCATCGCGGACCTCAAGAACAAGATTGCGGGCAAGGATCGCCCGGGTTTTGCTCCCAAGAAGAACGTGGTGGCCCAGCCCCAGAAGATGAGCGCCCTCATCAAGAAAATGAAGCGGGGCCTGTAGCCCCCCCCTCCCATTTTTCCATCCCCGGCAAGAAGAGCCTGTCCCGGACTTGCTCCGGGTGGGCTTTCTGTCTTTTTTCTTACAATTTTTTGCCGTTTGGCTCATTTGCTCAAGATTAATTTATTTTATCTTGTATCCTAATATGGGATGCCGATATGCAAAAAAAGCTTGTAGCCAATAGCCATTATAGGGATTTCATTCTCCGTAACCGCAAGTCCATGAACGAATCCATGTCCAGGGTTCTCCTGATTTGTGCGTTTACGGGGCCGGCGATTGCCTTGGCACGCCTTTTGGGCTATAGCGATGTTTCGTATCTGAGTTGTTTCGTGATGAGCCTTGTGCTGGTGCTCCTGTCGGTTGGCCAAAGGATCCTGAGCAAGTATATGCCGCTTGGACTTTTGACCGTGTTCTGGGGCGTGATTGGCCTGATGTTTGTCCTCACTTTCCTGTGTACGGTGAACGCCAATATATACATAACCTATGCGCTTATCCCCATAGTGAGTTTGTTCTATTGCGAAAAAAGTGTCTATCTGATAAGCGTCGCCTTGAACTATATAATGATACTCGTGTCAAATGCGCTGATGGGCGAACTTCATGTTCCGTCGCATACGATTATGCAAGAACCGTTGCAGTGGTTCGTGACTGTCATGACCGGCTATACTATAGAGACCGTCGTGATTGGCGCTGCCGGCTACTACCTTTGTGTCCGCATTTCGAACTATTTCAAGGAAACCTACAGCAGCAACCAGGAACTTGACGACAAACTGCGCGAAGAAGAACGTAAGACGCGGATTGGCCGTGCGGTCACGTCGCTCTACCAGTGTGTCTATGTGGTCGACCTCAAGAAGAATTCCTACGAGGTGGTGCAGCGCGATAATTTCGTATCGGATGTTGTTCGTGACGAAGACGATTTGGAGACGAATATCGAACGCGGCGTGTTTGCGCTTGTGGAGAACGAGGACAAGCAAAAGATACTTGATTTTCTCAACATCAAGACCCTTCCTGCCCGCCTGGAAAAACAAAGCATGGTTTACGAGGAATGCATGGGCAGGTTGCATGGCAAGGTCCAGCTTTCGTTTATTCTCGTGGAAAAGGACGCGGAAGGGACTCCCTCTGTTGTTGTCTTTACCCTCCGTCAGCTCGCATAACCTGCTTGTCATGGCGAGCCCCGAAGGGGCGTGGCGATCTCAAACCCGCATATTTCTCTAAAATGTGTAAAAACAATAGCTTTTTACACGTTTTTTGCACGAAAATTTGTGTAATATATAAATATTTGTGTAAAAATAATTTATTTTATGGGCATGTGCATCGCGCTTGAACATCTGTTTGACTACGACGACTTCCGCAAGTTCCTGCAGGACTATTTCGAAGAGCAGAAGAAAATGCGGGCCGTGTTTTCGCACCGTTTCTTTGCGGCGAAGGCGGGTTTCAGCAGTTCGTCGTATTGTCTGAACGTCATCCGCGGGCGTTTCAACCTCACGCCAAAATCCATCGAGAAGATTGCGAAGGCTATGGATTTCGAGCCCTTGCAGAAGGCGTATTTCGAGGCGCTAGTGCAGTACAACCAGGCGCAGCAGGTGGACGAACGCGAAAATGCCTGGGAGCAGATTCTGCAAATCCGCAAGCAGATCGAGTTCACGCATATAACGACGCGCGAGCAGGCCTATTTTGGCAAGTGGTACTACCCGGTATTGCGCGAACTTGCGGTATCTACGGACTGGAACGGTGACTACAGGGTGCTGGCGCGCTCGCTTACGCCGCAGATTACGACCGACGAGGCGCGCGATGCGGTAAAGAACCTGCTGGAATGGGGGCTTCTCCGCAAGCTCGATGACGGTCGCTTCGAGGAAACCTCGCAGATGCTCGATGCTACCGAGATTCCCCCGATGGCACTCCGGCAGATCCGCCGCGAGTACATCCAGCATGCCATTGGCGCGGTGGAATCGATGCCCAAGAACGAACGCTTTGCCGCGTTCACGACGCTTGCCATGAGCGAAAACTCCTATAATTATGCCGTAGAGGTTATGGAGGAGGCGCGCAAGAAGATTATCGCGCGTGCCGCGAACGACCTTAATGTGGAGCGCGTGTACGAGACGATGTTTGTCGCGTTCCCGATGAGCAAGAAAATCGGGAAGGAGGCCGGAAAATGAAGAAGTTGCTTTTTGAAAAGTATCTGATTGCTTTTCTGCTGGCCTTGCCGTTCCTTTCTGCCTGCTCCAATGGCGATGACGTCGCGGGCGGCGTGACGGATATCGGGAATTCCATTGCGCAGGAGCCGGATACGATAAAGATTGCGGGGACTGTTGTCGATATGCAGGGCAACAGGATGCCCTCCGCACGGCTTGCCCTGTATTGGGATAACGGTTATGCGATTGAGGATTCGCTGGAGACTGTTGCCGATTCGAATGCGCAGTTCGAATTCAAGGTCGCAAGTAATGACATGCACGGTTACCTGCAAAATGGGCGGACTACAGCCATTCAGTATGCGGATTCCGCACGTGGCGTGGTAAACATGTTTGCGGGCGTTTATCTGTATGCGCAGTCGGGCTCCCTTTCGGGCATCTCGCTTCCGCCGGGTAAAAAGACGACCGAGGTCCGCATCGGTTCGCGCAAAGCTCTTCGCGGGAGTATCTCCGGCGCGACTTCGGGCAAGGTCCATATTGGCGGTACGCATCTTAGCGCAGATGTGCAGGAAGACGGCTCGTTTAGTTTGGATTCCATCCCGCCCGGAGTTCAGGAAGAATTAATTTATTCGGAAAGGGACTCCGTGCTGGGCTATATCCCGTTCACCATAGAAGATGCGGGCGATACCGTCGTGCTTCCGCAACTTGAAAACTACAGCGGGTTCCTCTGGAGTCCGGACTTGTCCTTGCTTGACGATGCGTACGGGTTTACCTCTTACCATACCGATAATGTCCGCTGGGCTGATACGAATTGGACTACCGTGAATATCGAGATGAATGGCGACGAGCAGGTATTCAACAATAACGGCAAACTGGCGGACAGCGTGAATTACGTGGATGGCGTGAAGGGCAAGGCGGTATTGCTCGGGCCGGGCCAGTATCTGGATTTCGATAC
>Ga0310696_10002773_pt1 | contig 22627 bp, 8 predicted proteins | sample AusTroGonzalo_MG_4_FD_203885 | JGI IMG/M metagenome (GOLD analysis project Ga0310696, IMG submission 203885) | Bovine rumen microbial communities from tropical cattle in Woodstock, Queensland, Australia - Gonzalo_02 (v2) (version 2) | ecosystem: Host-associated > Mammals > Digestive system >...
CATTCTATTGCTATCCCCAATAGCGTGACCAGAATAAGAAAGAACTCTTTCGTACATTGTAGCAATTTATCATCTGTTGTCATGGGCAGTGGAATCGATAGCATCGGAGCTTCTGCATTTTGTGGATGTAACAATTTAACAACTATATCATGCGAAAGTGCTGTACCTCCAACATTAGGCAATGATGTATTCTTAAATGTTAAAAAGTTTATTCCGCTCTATGTCCCCACGCAGAGTGTTGTCCTTTATCAAGAAGCTGATCAATGGAAAGATTTTACGAACATATTGCCGATACCGGGGACGGAGGAAGAGATGATAGATCCCGGGCATCCGCTGAATCCGGGTAATTACCGCGTGACAGTGACAGTAGATGATGAAGCAGCAGGATCGGTGAGCGGCTCAGGTATGTATCCACACGGATCTGTCGTAACCATCGAAGCCATACCAAATACATGTTATGAGTTCGTGGAGTGGTCGGATGGTGTGACCGAGAACCCGCGTACATTTTCGCTAATGGAAGATGTTACTCTGTCCCCGACATGGGCTATGACTATTCTTGCCTCAGGATTTTGCGGAAATGAAGATGATAACATGACATGGGAACTGACGTGTGATAGTATCTTGTCCATACGTGGTACTGGAGTGATGATGGACTTTGCGTACGGGGATAATACGTCCGAGTGGAAAACATATAGTGACAAAATCAAGCATGTTGTCTTTTCTGAAGGCGTGACCAAGATAGGTGACCACGCGTTTATGAATTGTTATAATCTGGCTTCGGTTCGCTTTCCCAATACGATGACGAACATCGGTTGGAGTTCTTTTAATGGGTGTAGCAGTTTGATCTCTGTTATTGTTCCTGAGGGTGTAACGTATATATCTTATGCAACTTTCTCCAATTGTAGTAGTTTGACATCAATCACGTTACCTAGCAGTTTGACGAGTATAGCCGATTTCGCGTTTTCCGGTTGTACTGCATTGGCAACCATTACTATTCCGCGAAATGTGACAGATCTATATCATAGTGTTTTTTCAAGTTGCACTGGATTGACATCTATTACATGTGAGGCTGTTACTCCACCAGCAATGGTAAATGATGCATTTTACAATGTTGACAGAACAATTCCCCTGTATGTCCCTGCATTGTCTATGCCAGTCTATAAGGTGACGGAACGATGGAAAGAATTTTTAAATATTCAAACGCTTGAAACGGCTCCTACATATACCCATGTAAAAATAGGTGCTTTATATTATAACCTGTATGCAAACTCACTTACCGCAGAGGTTACATATGATCAACATTGGTATAATAGCAATTATTCAGGATTGCAAAATATCTCTATCCCTAATGCGGTAGTGTATAGTGGCAAAACGTACAATGTGGTGCGTATTGGTGTAGAGGCATTTGGTCCATGTACCTCCTTATCGACCGTGACGATACCGAGCAGCATCAAGACCATAGGTAAGAATGCTTTTTACAATTGTGTGGCTTTGACCAATGTGAACATGTCTGAAGGACTTGTATATATGGATGACGGAGTCTTCTCGGGTTGCTCCAAACTCGCATCTGTGACTATCCCGCAGTCAGTCGCTTATATGGGAACGACAATGTTTCATTCATGTACGAAGTTGCTTAATGTAACTCTTCCTAATGGTTTGGAAAGCGTTGGGTATCAGATGTTCTATCATTGTTCCGGACTTTCAAATATGGTGTTGCCGGACAGTGTCAGGCAGATTGGTGATTATGCATTTTCAGGTTGCAGCAGCATGACTGCGATTTATATCCCAGAGCGTGTTACATCAATAGGAATGGGAGCATTTTCTAATTGTTCCGGACTACGTGCCATAGAATTGCCGGAAGAGATTGAATCTATTGATTATGTGGCATTCAAGGGGTGCACTGGTTTGACCTCATTTACATGCAAAGCTATAACTCCTCCATCTCTAACGTGTCCGGTCTTTGAAGATGTCAATACGACCATTCCACTTAATGTTCCATGTGCCGGCATCCCGCAATATAGAGCAACGTTTTGTTGGAATAATTTTACTAACATCCAAGCGATAGATACTATAGTCATTACTCCATACTTATCATCCGTTAATCCTAATAATGGTAGTGTGAATATTGTGGAGAGGAGCAGAATTGCCTGCGATACGTTGCTTTTGACTATCAAGGCTGATCCTTCTGATGGCTATGACTTCTTGCAATGGAGCGACGGCAATACCGACAATCCGCGTTCGCTGATACTGATTCATGATTCGGTTATTACAGCAGAGTGGGTGAAAACATATATCATCACATGGCAGAATGCTGATAGCACCATATTGGCTACTGACACTGTTCGTGAAGGTGCAGTACCTGCATATACCGGCGAGACACCGACCAAGGCTGCGGATGCGCAATACACCTATTTATTCAGCGGTTGGTCGCCGGACATCGTCGCGGCTGAGGCTGATGCGATATACACGGCTACATATGAGGCAACTCGTATTCCGGCTGCGGAGATCGGGAATGTCACGATACCCAACATAGCATGTGGTGACGAAACATTCAATTTGGAGTTTGACCTCACTTACGTCAATCAAGACGGCGAACTGCAAGTATGGCTCGATGACGAAGCACAGAAGATTAGCGTTGACTATACCAAACTAAGTGTCGAAGAGCAGATCGTACATATTAACTTGACCGTACCGGTTGACCGGAGTTCGGCTGTGCATACCTTGCACTATAGCTTCAACAAGACCGGCTATAGTTCGGGTAGTGTGGAGGTGCAATTCCCGAGTATACCGGAGATTACGGACTTTACAGTGAGTGTTATTGACAGAGGTACCTGCGACAATGTGCTGTACGATCTAAGCGGAACAATTACTTATACGGGTGAAACTACAAGCAAATTGTGTATTGAGTTCGGTGAGCATAAACTTGTTCATCTCCCATCGGGTGGTAGTAATATTGTGGCGTTTACGCTGACTGACCTCACTGATATTGTCAGTGGCGCACAGCTGCGAGCTTACTTTACAGACCGAGCGGAGTGTGTTGCATACTCTGCAGCATTCAACTCGCCCACCTTGTTTTTTCTGTTGGATACATTGGAGATAGCCACCATCTGTGGAGGCGATAGCTTGTTATGGCATGGTCAGTGGTTAAAAGAAGCGGGAACTTATTATGACACTACAAGGTACACCGGCAGCGGCTGCGACAGTGTTCGCTACGCGCTGAACCTTTCTGTCACGAATCCTGCTGAGTACGAAGAAACAGCCACCATCTGTAGCGGCGAAAGTTATGAATGGCGTGGCGGTCAGATTCTGACCGAAGCTGGTGAGTACGAGTACAGGGTAGAAGGCGTAGCTCCGAACGGTTGTGACTCTATTTACAGGATTACGATTATGCAGCTTGTACCGGAAGTAAGGAGTAGTGCGATTAGCGTTTGCTACGGTGAGCCTATAAGCATCAACGGCAAGATTTACTACGACCTGCCGGCAGGCGAGCAAGTACTGCTTGATACGATTCCGTCTGTTAGCGGTTGTGATAGTGTATATCTGCTTCTCGACCTTAACGTTGCTCAGTCTTACTATGATAGTGTAATGGTTATTTCTTGCGACTCGTTTGTATGGGATGTTAATGGTATTGTATATACGAAGTCGGGCATCTATCACGAGGCGTTGACAACAATCAACGGTTGTGACTCAATCTGCGTGCTGAACCTGACGATCAGCGAGAGTTACGAGTTCTACGAGAACTACACGATACCCGAAACTGAGTTGCCGTACACGGTACATGATTGTACATACTCGGAGGCGGGTACGTACGATTGTAGATTCACTACAGTTAACGGATGCGATAGTATCTATCACATCACGATTGAGGTGCTGCCGGCAGGCGAAGACAGTCTGGCTGTTGAGGGCGTTGTCAGCGCAGGCGATATGGAGATAGGGGTAAACACCACAGTTACTATTAATGCACAAGGACACTTGGTTGTGCCGTTCGCGGTATATTTATACAAGCTGTTGCTTGATTACAGTCACGGTCATCACGCACAAGTGACCGGCATCGGCAATATACATGCCCAGATCGTTGAAGCATTGCTGAACTTCCCGACACCTAAGGGGCAGCTATCGAAACACTGGTTCGCGTTTGCCGTACCGTTCGAGGTAAGCGTGGCTACAGGTATCCGAATCAAGGGCTCGGACGTAGCGGCACGTTACGGTTACGACTTTGTGATTGATGAGTTCGACGGCATGCAGCGTGCTACCACGCAGCAAGGCTGGAAACGTGTGGGAGCAAGTGCCATCCTACGTCCGGGACATATGTACATGCTGGCTACGCCTAAGAGCACCTCATGGGTACTGACAGCGGCTGATCCGTCGGAACTCATAGAGCATTCCGAAACGAACATCGGTGCACACCCGTCGACCATCGGCGAGAACCACGCCGGCTGGAACGGTATAGCTAACCCGATGTATGCCAATGCTACGGCTAACCATAACGGCATACAGTGGGCTACGACATACAACAATGTCCACGGCTCATACGAGCTTCAGGAGATGGCAGATTATGTATTCAATGCAGCCTCACCGTTCTTTGTGCAAGTAGCGGCTGATGCAGTGTTCGGATTCAACGATATACCGCTGTTTGCTCCCAGACGCGTTCAAACTGACAGCGAGACATCCGAGTTCAGCAAGCTTACGCTCACTGACGCAGCGGAGACCTACACCGACAAGGCATTCATATCGTTCGTAACCGACAAGGAGGACAGTTACCTGATCGGTCATGACCTGCAGAAGATGGCAGCAAACTCACAGTACGTACATCAACTTTGGTGGGTGGCATACGGCATGCAACTGTCGGCATACGAAGCTCCGCTGGGCGATGAAGCGCGCTCGATACCTATAGGCATCTACGCACCCGAAGCCGGCGACTACACGCTGCAGATGAGCAATGTGCCGGCGAACATATCGATCTATCTGACCGAGAACGGGCAGCCTGTATGGGATTTGGCAGCAAGCGGATGCACGCTCAACCTGCAGGCAGGAAACAACAACGGCTATGCCCTGTACGTCAACCGCATTAAGAATGTGGTAACCGACTACATGACCGGCAATACGGAGATAATGGTTCAGAAAGTGGTTATGGATGACAAGATATTTATAATCCGCAACGGAAAGACCTACAATGTTACGGGTATACAAGTACGATAATACAAACGAACAATTGCCAATGAACAAAAAGAAAAACAGTATAATCTGTGTGCTGACAGCCATATGTCTTACCGTATGGTTGTCAGCGCGGGCAGATGAACCCTTCGACCCCGGGCATCCTGTTGAGCCGGGTATCTTTACATTGACTGTGAGTGCCAACGATGCCCTCATGGGCTCGGTAAGTGGTTCCGGCTCGTACGTGCAAGGAACGTTAGTGCCTATCTCGGCATCAGCGAATACGGGATATCAGTTCGTAGGGTGGTCGGATGGCGTATGTGCCATCTCGCGTACGATAGATCTGCAACGGGATTCAACGATCACGGCGGAATTTGCAACGCTTGAGCCACTGCGCGTATGCCCGGGTGATCAAGAACTGACGATATACAATAATCCGTATACCGGGAATATTGTGATCAGGAACGGTGCCCGCGAAGTGGTGGGCACCTACCCACGCGATTGCACACCGCAGGTCATCAGTTATGATCTGTTGGCTGCCGGTACGTACATTGTGGAGTTCGACAATGGCAACCGAGCGTTCTTTGTTACGAAAAAATAAGGAAGCTTAGGCGGATCACTCCTGCAGTTGCATGCGGTAGATGCGGCGGGTGGTGGCGTTGGCTTCGCGCCAGCGGGGGAAGAAACGATCCATCAGGGCATGGAAGCGGGCGTTGTGGGAAGGCTCGAGCAGGTGGCAGAGTTCGTGCACCACAACATGCTCCACGCACCAGTCGGGCAGCAAAAGAAGGTAGGTGGAGAAGCAGATGGAGCGCTCGCGGACGTTGCACATGCCCCAGCGGGAGATCATAGGTTTGTAGGTGACAGCCGGTTCGGGCAGATTCATCTCACGGGCGTAGCGGGTAAGCATAGGCTGGATGAGTGTGCTGAGGCGGTTGGCGGCCTGCTCGCGTTGCTCGGGGGAGTCAAGGGGGAGTTGGTCGAAGAAGGAGGCACGCCGTTCGTAACGTTCGCGCGAACGCTCCTGCGCCTTGGCGATCCAGGATTGGTTCTGCTCGATGAAGGCATCGATCTTGGAGCGGGGGAAACCGATGGGTGCGGAGATATGCACGTCGCCGTTCTTGACGACACGCATGGAGAGGCGGGTAGTGAAGCGGTATGTGATCTGAATCATTACGAAGAATTCTTTTTGTCAACAATTAAAAACAATTTAAAACAATTCCAATGAATTAGATAGAAAATAAACCTAAATAAACCCTAATGTTGTCTGTTGTCCGTGCCGGACTTGTGTCTTTGTCTGCTACGTCACCCTTTCAAATAAATTTGACGTGTGCCGTATCAGCCAAAGCCACAACTCTGCGAGTAACAGACAACATCAGCCATAAACATAAATAAATTCCAATGAATCTTTATCTGTCCACGAATTAAGCTAATTAAGCTAATCCGATGGATTTTGCGGTGCAAAGATACAAAAAAAAATCGATATTTGCAAATAAAAACAACAAAAAAGATAAAAATTGTTGAAAATACTTGCAAATATCATTTTTTTTTCGTAACTTTGCAGGCTCAATGCGTGCAGGTGCGTGTGAAAGGGTTATCGTGATGGTATATGAAAGCCCGATTACAGCGCCCGCTATAGTGTGGAAATAACTATTAACGTAGAAATAACTATTTACACATAAGATATATGGAAAAACAATTCAAGTTGTGGAACGTGGTTGTAGGCTGGATAGTGTTTGCTATCGCGGCAGCCACGTATCTGCTTACGATGGAACCCACTGCGTCGTTCTGGGACTGCGGTGAGTTCATCTCATCGGCCGACAAGCTGGATGTGGGTCACCCGCCCGGAGCACCGTTCTTTATGCTGATGGGACATTTCTTCTCGCTGTTTGCGAGCGATGCGTCGCATGTGGCGATGTGCGTGAATGCATTGTCGGCACTGGCCTCGGCGTTCACCATCCTGTTCCTGTTCTGGACAATCACGGCGTTGGCCAAGAAGCTGGTAGCACCTGACAGCGTAGCGCATATCATAGCCTTGATAGGCAGCGGTGCGGTAGGTGCGTTGGCGTATACGTTCAGCGACACGTTCTGGTTCAGTGCGGTGGAGGGTGAGGTGTATGCCTCGTCGTCGCTATTCACGGCAGTGGTGTTCTGGCTGATACTGAAGTGGTACGATCATGCCGATGATGCGGGTTCGGACAAGTGGCTGATACTGATAGCCTACCTGATGGGCTTGAGTATAGGCGTGCACCTGCTGAACTTGCTGACCATACCGGCGATCGTGCTGGTATATTACTTCCGCAAGTACCCGTTCTCGTGGGGTGGAGTATGCCTGGCGTTCCTGTCATCGGTAGCCATCCTGGCGTTTGTGCTGTACGGCATCATCCCGGGTGTGCCGACGGTAGCCGGCTGGTTTGAGCTGGCGTTTGTGAACGGTATGGGATTGCCGTTCAACACCGGTCTGGCAGTGTATCTGGTGCTGCTGGCTGCGGCCTTGGTTTGGGCGGTGGTTAGTAGTCAGAAGTCAGATATCAGATATCAGAAATCAGAAGTCAGCGGTCAGAAATCAGAAGTGAGCACGCAGCAGATCATAGCGTTCCTTTGCGCGTTTACGCTGGCGGGAACACCGTTCCTGCGGGAGAGCGCGGTGATAGGCGTGCTGGTAGTGGCAGCGTTGGCAGCTGTGCTGTTCGCGAAAAAGGAGTGGGTGAGTGCACGTATGCTGAATACAGCCTCGCTGATGATAGCCGTGATCATCATCGGTTACGGATCGTATGCCGCGCTGGTTATTCGCTCGAATGCCGATACGCCGATGGATCAGAACAGCCCAGACAACGTCTTCTCGCTCAAGTACTACCTGAACCGCGAGCAATACGGCGATACGCCGCTGTTGTACGGGCAGACGTACAATGCTCCGGTGAAGCTGGAGATACGCGGTAATATGTGTATCCCCGTGGAGAAAGAGGGACATGCGCAGTATGCGCCGGCACCGCGCGTAGAAGGTGAGAAAGACCACTACGTTATAACGGGCTACAAGACGACGTACGTATATATGGACGAGTTCATGATGCTCTTCCCGCGTATGTGGTCGGCTCAAGGCAGTCATGTGAGTGCGTACAAGCAGTGGGCAGACATCAAGGGTCACCGCGTGAAGTACGACTATTGCGGGCAGAAGAAGACCGAGAACGTGCCTACGTTCGGCGAGAACCTGCGTTTCTTCTTCCGCTATCAGGTGAACTTCATGTACTGGCGATACTTCATGTGGAACTTCTCGGGCAGGCAGAATGACCTGCAGAGCTACGGCGACCTGCACAAAGGTAACTGGATAACCGGTTTCCACGCTATTGACAACGCGATGCTCGGCGATCAGGATATGCTGCCAACAGAACTGAAGGAGAACAAAGGGCACAACGTGTACTACATGTTGCCGCTGCTGTTAGGCCTGATCGGTATGGTTTGGCAAGCAACAAAGACGAACACGCAGTCACCAACACGCAGTAATCAACACGCAGTCACCAACACGAAGTCACAAACAGACTTTGTCGGTCTCCGCTCGTTCACTATCACGGCGCTTCTGTTCCTGCTGACAGGTCTGGCTATCGTGGTATATCTGAACCAGACGCCGTTCCAGCCGCGTGAGCGTGACTATGCGTATGCAGGATCGTTCTACGCCTTCTGTATATGGATCGGATTCGGTGTGTTGGCGCTGATTGACAGCATAGCCCAATCGATCAAGAGCGAGAGTATGAAAGCCCTGGCAGCTACGTTGGTGACGCTGGTGACGCTGGGTGTACCCGCACTGATGGCTCAGCAGAACTGGGATGATCACGACCGCTCGCAACGGTACGTATGCCGCGACTTCGGTGCGAACTACCTGAAGTCTTGCGAGAAGGAGGGTATCATCTTCTCGAACGGTGACAACGACACCTTCCCCCTGTGGTACAACCAGGAGGTGGAGGGAGTAGGCACCGATCTGAGGGTGTGCAACCTGTCGTACTTGCAGACAGACTGGTACATATCGCAGATGAAACGTCCGTACTACGACTCACCGGCACTGCCTATCACCTGGGAGTACAAGGACTATATGCCCGGTACGAACGAGGTGGTATGGACTGACAACAAGCTTGGTCAGCCGCTGGAGGTAAGCAAGGCGTTCCAGTTCCTGCGTTCGGATGACCCGAAGACCAAGAACCGCGAGGGTGACAACTATATCCCGAGCGATCAGCTGTATGTGCTTGCGCCGGACAGTAGCCACATCAACCTCAAGAAAGCCCGCCGTTTCACACGTTCGGAGATGATGATCATGGAGATGCTGAGTCAGAACAACTGGCAGCGTCCGATGTACTTCGCCGTGAGCGTTGGACCTGATTACTATATGGGCTTGGAGCCTTACTTCGAGTGCACGGGTATGGCTTACCGCATCACGCCGCAACGTACGCCGAGCGGTCAGCCGCGCGTAGCCGTAGAGGAGATGTACGACAATATGATGAATAAGTTTGCTTACGGCAACTGTAAGGCCGACGGCATCTACCTGGACGAGAATACCCTGCGTATGTGCCGCACACACCGAATGATGTTCGCCCAGCTGGCTGAGGTGCTGGTTAACCGTAAGGATTATGAGCGTGCTACGGCGGTGCTGGACAAGGCATTTGAGGAGCTGCCCGGCAAGAATGTGACCTACGACTACACGGCTGCCACGATGGCGTTGCTGTACGTACGTATGGGCGATAAGGAGAAAGCCGAGCCGATACTGCGCGATGTGGCACAGACCTGCAGCGAGTATATATTGTGGGGTCAGTCGCTGGACAAGGAGCAGCGCAAGTCGATGAAGAGCACACTGGATCATTATGACGCCGTGCTGGGATATATACTGCAGCAATGCGAGCGCCAAGGCCTGCACAGCATCGTGGAGGATTATTACGCAATCTACGACCAGTCGGGTGAGATGTAAGGAATAGGCCTGCAGGGCAAAAACGAAAGCGGTGTGTCTTTAGAATGACGCACCGCTTTTGTTGTGATATGAGTTGAAGATGAGCCTCCATAGTTTTTGTCGGCTCAGGAATAGAACGTAGATGAGTGCCAGGAGCAGAAGGATATAAGGCTCACCGAGAGGGGTGCCGCCCCATACGCCTACTGCATCGCCTTCATCCTCCACATTCCAGCCCCATACATGGCCATCTTCAGTCCAGTCACTGCCGATGTTTATGCGTCTCGGACCGTAACTTGGACCACTGCCATCGGACATATAGTTTGTAGTGCCCACAATAGGGGTATAGGTGGAGGTGGTGCGGAAATTGTACGCCGGGCGTACATCCTCGCTCATCGTAGGTTTGCTGCCCCACGCCGCAGGCTGTGAGGCCTGCGGGTAGGCAGTGGCTGCAGTGCACAGAAGACACACTGCTATCAGCCATTTGGGTATGAATATTTTTCTTTTCGTCATTTTCGTCATTTTCGTCATTTTCGTCTTTCTTTTCGTCGTCAGCGTCATCATTTCAGTTTTTGTCCGAGCGTGGTGTAGATATGTCCATCACGCAGGATCAGTACTTGTCCGTCACGGATAATTTTGGTTACGGGTATATCCTCCAGTTCGTTGGGTTGGATTGCCGTGGCCACCGGAGTCGTCGGGTCGTTGGGGTCAAAGCCTCGGCGACGTATGTAATAGCGTACCTCGTGGTTCTGCTCGGGCGTAGGTATATCGATATGTATGCCATCGATGATGCGTCGCTCGAAGCCTGTATAGGAGTCGAAGAGCACGAGTTCGCCATCGATATTATTGACACCGGTGAACCACAGCTGTGTGGTAGGTGCGAACGGCAGACTACTCATGTAGAACGACAGAGGCACATTCTGAATCTCGTCACGCAGGTCAATACTTAGTCCGTAATTGTTCTCCACGGCGTAGATGTTGAACGGCGTAGAGGGGTTCGTATTGTTGGTATAGTTATCGATGTTTACCGTGGTGAGCATCGCATCCTCGCCATCAAGAATGGCAGCATGGTAGCCCTGTCCAAGCAGCAGACGCGAGTTGCAGCGCGGCGAAACGGGGTTGATGGCCGTGACGGTCATTATACCTTTGCTCAGGCTGTTGCTGCTTGCGCGACGTGGTGCGGGAGCCGGACGATACACCTGACTCGGGTCTGTTACGATGCGACAGGTGTCGAGGGTGACGGTCAGCGACGTTCTCGATGTGGATTTCAGAACCATCACATGCATCGGTGCCAAGTAACGTGCGGGATTGGTGATGACATCGTCGGTTTTGTCCTCAGCCGTTTTCTTGGTAACCGTGCGGTAGATGCTGGCTTCGCCACGTTCGTCGAGGTAATCAATCTCCTCCTGCAGACTTGCCGTAAGCTTGTTGTCGGCAATGAATCCCCAGATGTCGATGTAACCCATGGTGGGATTGCCGAATATGAACATTTCGGAGGCTGCCTCGTTGGTGAGGACATAATCCTGCGAGGCGGTAGCGGGATGGAAGGCGAGTTTTCCGGCATTGCCATTGCCCAGCGGTACAGAGTTACGCAAATCGCGTAGGTTATGCTCATAATGTTCTACTTTCTCGCCATAGACGGAGTAATAGTAGTAGATATCGTCGTTCTTGGGCAAACGTACCACAGCATCTCTGCCGGATGCGGTGCGTGAATAAACCGCCCATCCTTGTGCGGGCATCAGCGGCATTAGTATGTCGTTGGTGACTTTTGACCACTGAGCATTAGCAGAGCATGTGTCTTGTGTTGTTCCGTTTCCGTGATTGATGGTCTGTCGGCTATAGTACGAGAGCCAGAACGAGGCGTTGCCGGTGCTGTAATTACGTCCGGCAGCATCGAATGTGCCCACCTCCCATAGTGGTGTCACATCGTTGAGGTCGGCATCAGACATATAGACATCGCCACTGATCATACCGGCTATAGGTGCTGCACGCATAGCCCACTTCCGGTTAGGCATAGTCATGTCGATCACGGCATTGGTGTAATCCAGATTCTGCTGCTTGCCTATGGCTGTTTCGGGCATGAAGCGTATACTGTTACACTTATTGTACTCGAATCCTGTGTGCTTGACTGAGTCGGCACTCAGTATCGTATTCGGAATAGTAGGATAGGGTAATTCGCCCGTAAGGGTAGGAATAACCACGTTGGAACTTGACAACGGTGCGAAGCGTGCATTCTCGTGGATGGGTTTGTCCTCCGTGGTGATACCTATCCAGTTGTCGGGGTTGTTCCACTTGCTATTCTCGCCCGACTGCGGATCCCAGCGCAGATAGTCGGGTACAACGGAAACGGTGAAAGGCACGGTGCCTACAGGGCAGTTACCTTCATCCTCTCCCCAATTCGTGTTGCCCAACATTGTGAGCATCGTAATCTCGAAGGTATAACTGTATCCCGGTCGCATCACAAAGTTGTTGGTTCGAGCAGGGCGTAAGTGAATCATCTCTCCCTTGCCGGGGTATTGGGTCTTATCCGGTGTCAGGTTGAGTGAATGGATACCTTCCAGGTAATTGGGATCGTCGGTAGAACGTAATGTGATGATGGAATCCAACTGCACGGTAGCCATGATGGAATCGATGCGAACGGTCATCTCGCTTGCAGCGGCAGCTGAGCCGGCAAGGATCACCGGCGTTTGTCCGCCTGATGCGCCTCCAATACTCATCGGTATCAATCCTCCCTTGGTGGATGTGAGCTTGATATACAGTGGGTTGGGGCATACATCCACGTCGGCATTACGTATGACATCGGTACCTGTACCGAGGATAGGCATTACCACATATTCCAATGACAATCCTTTGGCTATCGTCTCTGTCAGTTTGGACTGATAGAGGATAAGGTGGCCATTGTTAACCAGATTGGTGAGCACATCATAGGGGGGATCAGAGGTTGCGAGGGTCACAACTGCTCCCGGTAAATTCTTGATACGATCCATCTCGTTTTTGTCAACGGCTGAAAGGCTGGAAGCAAATTGGTTTTTGTTTGTGCCGGACGAAGGCACTGCGCGCAAAATCTTGGTAACGACCTTGACGATATCGCTGTAGCAATAGCCATAACGCTCCAAACTGGATCCATATACCGTATCACCGCCAACGAGCCAGTCGTTGTAACATGTACCGTTGAGTTCGATAGGAGCGACGCTGTCGAGGTACAATGTACCCTTGACGCGCATACTGATATCGTAGGTTGTGTTGGCACACATACCCGTTATCTCCTTCTCATCCTGTTCCTCACCGTTAAGCTCGAGCATCATCTTGCTGGTAACCTTCAGGTTACTTGTCATGGCGCATATACTACTCGTTAATTGCTTTGGCGAAAGTGACATACGCACCTTGTATTCGTTGTCGGAAGTCATCTTGGCTTCGTGAACCACATACATTACGGGACGAATCACTCCGTCAACGTTCTCGTAAATATAGCCCTGCTTGAACCTATAGGATGAGGTATCAAATTTGTATATGAGATCATCGATACTGGAGAAGATCGAATCCTCATCGACCGGATCGTAATAATGCGAGGGGGTATGGATATATCCGTAGACCGAGTCCGTTTTTGCCGTCTCGTTGATATAGTGATCATTCATATTGACATAGGAAGTGTCCGTTCCCTTGATCTTCTGAATGGTATAATAAACGTTAGCGTTGTTGTATGCCTCGCTGGTGAATCCCTGGTAGTCTACACGGAGCACAACTTGTGTGGTGGAGTCTTTGTCACCCATCTCCACGCACTTGGTAGTAGCTTGGTATGCGATCAACGGCGGTCGTGTAGCGAATACGCGCATATCATCGATGATAAAGTCGTTGCCATCGTAGTCGGAAGCCACATTATATATACGCACGCGGAAGTGCTTGTAATCCTTCGCATGGTTGTAGTTGATAGGGAAGAAGATCTGCCGCCATTGGCTTGAAGGCCTGATATCACCGGTAGTGTACTCTGTGATATCGTCCCATGTCGTGCCATCCGTCGAACCTTGCACGGCGAAGGTGAAGTTCGGGTCGGACTTATCGTTCTTATTACAGGGGTTTCCTACATAGCCGGAGAAGTACATTTGTTGTCCTGCGCAGAGGTTGGTGCTCAGTTTAAGAGCAGCCACCTGACCTGATGTCGACATACCGTCGCAGTAGATCATATAGCCGTTAGCTGCGCCGCCGTGTTGCTCCATCTTATGCCACCATGTGCTATATGGAATACGGTTAATCAAGCCATACTCACCTCCATTCGGGAAGTCGGATTCGTCGTGGAATCGGTTGTGCGGCAAGCTGGCTTTCTCGGGGTAGGTAAAGCCGTAGGATGCATCCTCCCAAGGCAGGGGGTGCGGATAGACCATATAATCGTTGCCGGGTTTGTTGTAGTCGAAGTCCAACTTCTCCAGTACCTCGTAAGTCTGCTCTATCTCGTCGTTGGTCATGATGGCTTTGTCCACGCCTTTGACCTTCGTCTCGAGTTTTGGCCCATACTTGTTGGGGTTATGGTAGATGATCTTGTAACGGCAGATGTTGAACCAGTAGTCGCCGTCAACGTCTTTATCATCCGCGTAATCTTTTTCTTTAGTACCTGTAGATTTTCTACTGCGTGAACGCAAGCAATAATATACAGTATCAAACTCATGTCCGGCGGTGATTGAAGGCTTGGCCGGTACGTTGAGGAAGTCGTCGCCTTGGGTAATACTGTGTGTACACGATGTATATGTACTATCATTTGGGTGGAAGATATACCACTTGCAGTCAGCATCCCAACCGCCGCACCAGATCATCGAGTCTTGGCGGGCTTCATCATCGCTCCATGTTGCCCAATTGTCATCGCGCATGTAGTAGCCCAGCAGCGACTCGGAGTGACCTTTCTTCTGTAGGTTTTCGTAGTTGTATCGTTGCTCGGTACGCAGCAGCAGACGATTGCCGGTAGGTGCCATCAGCACATGATCCTCCATGTACTTCAGGTTTCTATGTCTTGAAGCTATGGTATCTTTGAACCCTTCCAGTCTTTCAGCCATCTCTGTCCACGGGCGTAGCTCGAAGATCTCACGCAGGGAGAGGGTAGGCTCGATGATCTCGGGCATCGTATCCATAAGATCGATATCCACCTGGTTCTTGTTATCCAAGGACAGTGGCAGATTGTCGTAGTAGTTACTGAGATCCGCTACGTAGGTGAGGGTGGGCTTTGCTTCTCCATATTCCCTTGTGGGCGGCTCAACAATCGGATTCTTTGACGAAGGATCGCTCTTGCTCTGGTACTCCTTCGAGCGGTAGTGGAAGACGGTGTACCGTCCCATGGTTCGTCCGAGTTTCTTGCCTTTGGTATGATCGGCCTCATCCACCCATACGGAATCTACTATGATCTTTCGGAAAGGGAAGCTATAATTTTTAGCTACGTTACGCGGCGGTGTGATCCATAGGGAGTCGGGCACATCGGTATCGGATACATCGACTCCGTTGACGTCATTGCCCTCGCGATACCAACGCCACCATCCGTAGAATGAGCGTTCGCGGATGGGTAGTTCCATATCCTCGTCGGGATAATAGTATATGATTCGTCTGTTTTCGTGTACCTGCTGCATACCGTTCTCCATCTTCTCGTCGCCCGAAGCGCCGTTAGTATGCAGCAGATGTTGCGTTGCTTTGTAGGAGAACAGGCCGGCTTGCGATACAGAGAGTCGAGCGTTGACGAATTTCATATCTCCTCCAATCGTGACGATATATGCCAGATAGATGTACGCTGTACGCGGTGAACGGATTCCGTCCTCCAAACATTTCACAGTAATTGTAGTGTCGCTTTTGGCGGTGATAGCGCACCAAGTAGGCGTATTACCATATTCATCCACCAATCGCACCTCGGCCGTGGCTTTGTCGTTCAGGTGCATACCCTTGTTGCTGGCATCCTTGTCGCGTGTAATATTGACGTTCGTTGTAGCGGAAGCGTACACAACATTGTTGTCAACATCCAGCACCTGACTACCTGTTTTGTGTAAAGTGCTGAGTCGGAAGACGAACGTACTATCCTTGCCATCAGGCGGGAAGGAGTGGTTGCTTTGGTCTTTGAGCGCTGTGCAGACGATGGAGTCGAAGTTGCCATTGTGGTAGGTCATGCGCACCAAAGGAATCTTCAAACTTGCGTCACTGATAGATGTGAAACTGCTCCAGTCGCCCTTGAAGCGATAGGTATGCGGTGCTGATTCGTCGAGTGTCACAACCAATGTGTCGACAATGTTGACATACTTACCAGCGATTTTTACGTCGGTGGGGCTGTCAGTTGATGGCGCGACGGTTGTGACCAGCGTAGCAGTGTCGATGGAAATAGTGAGTCCGCTGATGTTTGTGCTATATCCCGAATCAAAACTGCGAGCATCCGCTGTGCGTGTTATCGAAAAAGTCGTCTTCCAGTCTTTGCTGCCGTCAATCAAGTTAGCAATGTTTGTCTCTTCCTCGCGGCAGAGATAGGTCAGTGTGTTGTCGAGCAGTGTTGAGTACTCTCGGTATGCCTGATAGCGCGTCTGGATATCTTCGCCACTGTCATCGTTATATGCGAAAGTGGCTTGGCTCTTGTTGGGGTAATCGCCATTGTTAAGCAAGCTGTACTCTGTATGCAGGTAACCCCACGAGAAGACAGAGGCTTCACTCTTAGTCTCCGTCAGCGAAAGCGCAGTTCCGTTGAACTTCAGCCATTTGTTAGCTCCGTATTTGAGTCGTACCTGCTCCTCGAAGTTGGCATTGCTATTGGTGTAGATAGTGTCGTATTCGTACGTTATCGCAGTTGCAGCTCCCAGTGTAGGTGTTGATCCATCAATAGCAAAGAATTTGTTGATACCATATTCGGTCTGAAGGGTAAGTTGCGTACTATCGCATTTCTCTATATCGTTTTCTACATATTTATAATATTCGAACGTCCATGGTGTGATGTACTTGGTGTCGGTGTTGTCGCCTGCGTTAGAGCCTTTAACCAGCGCTGTCCACGTATTCCACTTATAAAGGACGTTATCGCGATTGGTAAAGCGTCTGGTTGTCAGTGTGTAACTGTCGTCTTTTCCCACAGCCATAATGAAATAGCGCGATCCGTTGTGGACAACCGACCAGATCAGTTCGTTGCCGGCAGCCAATGCTGCTTGTGTCAGGTAAACGGTAGTGGATACATTGTAGTCTTTGCCATCCATTGTAACCGTTTTGGTAACTGTCATCGTGTCTTTACGATCCCCTTCTACATTCTCACTTTTGGTAACCAGGGTGATATGATCACGTTCCGAGGCTCCTGATGCAGTACTAACGGCGAAATACAAACTTGCACCGGCAAGACCTGATGCGAACGAGCACGATCCCGTTGTAAGGGCGAGGAGACTGGTGGTATCCTTGGTGAAAACAATCTTCTCCGCTGTCGGCTTGTTATCTACATCCAACAACTGGAGATATCTTTCCTTGGTCAGTTTGAAGCTGAGTCGCTGGCTTGTACCCTTCAGCGGGCTGAAACTATAATTCTCTTGCACGGGTGTGAGTACGAGACGAGTAAGCGTGTCGCCGTAGTGGTAGGTCTTCGTCTTTACAATGACGTCGCGGTAACGTGTTGCCCCTTTGAATTTCAGTCCCGGTGCGCCTTTCTTCCAACGACCGCGGTATTCCTTAATCTTGCTGATGCTACCGTGACTGAGGCTGATACGGAAGGTATCGATGATATCTATATAGTTACCTCCGGCATCTTTTACTCCTATCGGGGTGGAATCACCGCTCAGGATGTTGTTGCACCAGTAGTCTTTCGTATCCTCAACCATCACGCTATCGCCTACGGGTAGCGCTCCGCTGACACGGCTGTCGTGGATAAGCTCAAAGTTCTGTGACAGACGGAAGTCAGTGGACAAATACAGATCTTGCGGTGTGTTGTATACCTTATTGCGATTAGGGTGGAAATAAACGGTGTCATCGCCTAATCGCATAACTGCCATCATTTGCTTACCGATGAGTTTCGACCACACCTGTTCGCGAATTTGTTTCTGGTGATAGCCAAAGGTGATGGTGTCACGCCATACTTCGGAGGTATCGGGCAGCACAATGTAGTGTGCGTCGGCTACGGATACTGCGGAAAGGTCGAATGTTGTTGCTGCGCCTGCGGTTGCTACACCGTCGAACTGATTCTCTGTCGGGTTGTACCAGACGAAGGGCACCGTGTAGTTACTACGCAGTTTAAGAGTCAGCGAATCGGGATGATTTACGGGATCATCTTCTTCCACGTAACGTGTAGATTTCAGTTTGACTCCGCTGATATAGGGCGCCATATAGTATGGCCAAATGGTGTCATTTCCTGTTTTTGTTGATGTAGGAATGAACAGACCTGCCCACGTGTTGTTGGCAACGATGGTGTTCGGGGATGTATAGTACAAGCCGAGGTACTCATCTTTTGCCGGTGCAAAGAATTCGTAGAACATAAGCGAATCCTCATGTCCCTTCATCGTGTAACGTCGCGGGTCTAAGACTTTCTCGTTATCGAACAGATGTCTATCCCCTTCCGCTATATGTTCCGTATCGTATGCTTTCACCTCATTGGACGGATGCCTCATCTCGAATGTACTGAGGTAGTTCGGGTCGAGGTTCTCGGCATTCTCCATACCCTGCCATGTGTTATCCCAATCGTCGAAGTGGCGTGCACGCGCATAGCGGAATGTTCCAATGCTCGGATATGTCATGAAATACCGCTTGTCGTCATCACCTATAAACGATAGGGCAATCTGCAAGGTACCGTCGTAGTGTGCTTGGGCATACAAGGTCGTTGTTGCGCCCGACAGGTGAATCGTATCGCCTGCCTGATATTTGTGACCTGTGCCTGCTGCATCCCTCGTCCAACCGTCAAATATATAATCCGCCTTGAGTCGTGGAGACTGCACAATGACGTACGTGTTGGAACCTGTCGGGTACTGATCCGGGATCTCAAGACCCAAGAAATCGTTGTTGTTGTAAGAAAGTTTGCGCTCGGTGTTTGCCAAGACGAAGACCATATGTCCATTCGTTCTGGTATCATTGGTAGTGATTTGTGCATAACCGGAATTACCAGCAGACACAGGCGTTTCGGTGTTCTTTATCTTGATAGTACTGCCGCGCTCATATTCTGTCCATCCGGCAACATCCGCTCCCGGGTCTGTTTCGCTAAACGCTGAACCTGTCATCAATGTAGTTTTGATGTCATATCCGAGCCACTCAGCATCGAGCGTCCACATGTCCAGGGTCGTCCACTCATTCTCTCCGGTTTTAACCATCGGTACGTTTTTGCCGGAAGGCGAATTGACCTTGAGGAAGTACCCGGCGGGTTCGAAGCTAACGCCTAAGTTGTCGACAGAAGAGGTGGTATCAACGACCATTCGTCCGTATGCTCCGGCAGGTGCTTTCTTGCCTGCAAGATCTTTCATCGGCAGATTGCGAATCTCGGTAAAATCCGAGTGAGCTCCTGCAGTACCCAGCGGTTCGCTTCCAGTGCGGTAGTCGTCGTTGTAACCTACATAGTAGAATGTCTTATCGGATTCGGGCACGAGCATCCAGTCGGTGTGGTATAGTGTGGACGCCGGTTTATTCTCCTTCTCCATGCAGAACAGACGATCCATGGTGTAGGTCATTGCCTTAGCTGTACTATCTTTCCATCCCCAAGACGTGCTATCTTTATCTCCTGGTCCTTTACGGTATCTGAGGGAGTCCTGTTCGTTGTAGGCAAAGAAATAACTGCTGCAACTGTTGATGGGGTCGGTCAAGATGTAGAGACGGAATACGGTACGTGTGGTAGGATGATGCTTGGTGTCGGCATATGCATACGCAGCCATACCGGGTTTGATTTTTCCCGCACTCCATGATTTTTCCTTGTCCGTTATGTTGAATGTCACCAATGCAGCATTGGTGTATGTACGCGAGTCGTTGCTACGGGGAATCTCCAGCCAGTATACCTCACGATAGTTCAATCCTAATTGTTCGTTATAGCCTGTTGCACCGTTGAAGCGTCCTTTTGCTGGTGCTGCAGCAGCGTTTCGCCCCAATGTGTTGTTTGGGTCAAAAGAAGTGATTTCGTCATGATCTGTCGGGATAACAAACACTACGTCGCAGGCATCCTTGTGGCGGATATCATTGGTAAGGTAACCGTAGAACTGGTATGAACTTGCAGTTGCCGATGTTCCTGTTCGTATAGTTTTGTCGTCGTTCCACATCGTGTAAGCTATACCTCCCAAGGCATAATTGTTGCTACCGCTAATACGCGTCAAGGCTGTATCCACTGTCCAGACAGCCATCTCCGGTGCTTTTGTGGCGCTGGCACTCAGAGGTATGAGCTTGAGGAACGAATACATGGTATCCGATACGGTGTATTTGAAATAACCGCCCGTATAACGGTTGTAGTTTTGCACGAAGTACTCCCTATCTGGTGTGGCAGGGTTGTTGTCGTCGTCCACCATCACCGACAACAAGATTTGATCGGTCGGCTTGAGGTCAACCACCAAACCACCGTCCGTCGGCGTCCAACCTTTGGCGAGTGCGCGCAACGGTGCGAACACTACGAAAAATACGATAATAAGCGTACGAAATACGCTATAACTGGCTTTACTGTTCATTCCCGGAATAAATCTTTTCATACCCAATATGGTTTTTGTATGTATAAACTAACCCGTAAGAAACCTCTCGGCTCCTTAGCGGTTTATAATTTTTATTATAAAATAATTCCTAAATCGGCTGCAAAGGTACGAAAAAAAGGGGAGAAGTGCAAATAATCGTGTACAAATCGAATTTAAGGTCGTGGATTTATTGTATTTTGCGCAATGAATGTCGCAATGACAATGGATATTTATGAAAATAAACCTAAATAAACCCTGCCGGTGTCTGTTGTCCGTTCCGGACTTGTGTCTTGAGTGGATAATTCTCTCTTTCAAGTAAACTTGACGATAGCCTTATCCACTCAAGCCACAACTCTGCGAGTAACAGCCACCAGCAGCCATAAACATAAATAAATTCAATGGATAATTTAGGTCAACAATTAAAGACAATTATCAACTATTCCAAGGGACATTTTTAACAAAAAGTATATATATACTATGTATATATATAGTATAAGCTCAAAAATGTGAAAAATGGCATAGTATCCTATGGGTATCCTGTGGGTATGTTATGGTTATCCTGTGGTAAGCAGTAACCTTTAGGTAATATCACCGGTACCTTTCGGTAATGTTAGCAGTACCTTTCGGTGATTTTACCAGTTCAGGTTGTAGGACAGGATGATGAAGTGGCCGAAGTTGCGGGCATGGGTGAGCTCGATCAGACCTTTGCTCTTGGTGATGTTGATGTCGCGGTTGTAACTGTAACGGAAGCGATACGCCAAGCCGATGGTGTTCAGTTTGTCGATACGCCAAGAGAGACCGATCTGCGTGCGTACCTCGCTCAGGTACTGGCCGAACTGCTTGCCGGCGTAGGCTGTAGCGTTGCCGTCGTCATCGACACCGGCGTAGGTGTTGAGGTAGTTGACGGGTTGGTTGAGGGTGTTCCAGAGTTCGACGTAGGCGTAGGTCTTCAGCGGTTGGCCTGGTATGCTGTACTGCGCCTGGAGTTTGTGGCGCAGGACAAGGGCAGTCTGCGGCTTCTCGTGCCGGTTGACGGAGTCGGTGCGTATGTTGGCATCGAGTCGCTCGCGCAGCGAGAACTTCCAGTCTTCGACATCATACATACCCGTGACATGCGCGGTAACGCGATGCCTGAGGAACTCGTCGGGGAGGTTGCTGTTGGCGGCTATCTTGTCGGCATGAAGGATGAGCGTGTATGCTGCTCCCGTTTGGAAATAGGGTATGGGTTTGTAGTTCAGCCCGAGGGAGGTGTGCGAGCGCCTGAGGTACGGTGACGCGGCTGAAGTGGCCTTTGTAGACTCGTTATAGAGCGACTCGTAGAGGCGCGAGTAGATCTTCTCAGTGAGGTACAGCGTGATGTGCTGGTGCTTGAAGTGCTTGGCGAACTTAGCCTCAACCTGCATCTCCATGAGGTTGGTTGTGGTGTTCTCCTCGGACTTGAGCCCTTGTGCGAAGGTAGCCAAGGGCAACAATGACAGTAGTATGATCAGGATGCGTTGCATAGGTCGGGTGGGGGGGAGATCAGCCATGGATGGCTGATGCTTATTTGAACTTGGTGATAGAGCCGATGGTGTCTTCTTCGCCCCGGCGGAGGGTGTATTTGATCTTGATATACGCCACGTCGCGCAGGAAATCGATGTGACCGATCTCGATGTCGGTAGGCTCGATGCCTGTGCGTTCGCGAATGTCGTCAAGCAAAGCCTGGCGGTTCTCGGGGCGGATGTTGTCAATCTTCTCATACAGAATGACTTTCGTGCCCGTTCGCTTGCGTGCAACCCACAGTTCGAAACCTCCCGCAAGGGCGATGAGTGCGATGTTGGCAAACAGGAGCTGATGCCAGGCCAGGCTGTCGGCATGCAGGGAGAGAGAGTTCATAACGGCTTGGGCGATGATGATAAAGAGGTAGGTCATCATCGCCCAAGCCGTTATGAAC
>Ga0310696_10002774_pt1 | contig 22619 bp, 20 predicted proteins | sample AusTroGonzalo_MG_4_FD_203885 | JGI IMG/M metagenome (GOLD analysis project Ga0310696, IMG submission 203885) | Bovine rumen microbial communities from tropical cattle in Woodstock, Queensland, Australia - Gonzalo_02 (v2) (version 2) | ecosystem: Host-associated > Mammals > Digestive system >...
CAGGTTGTAGGCGTTGTGCGCACCGATGAAGCGGGTCCAGACCTGGGTGCCGTCGATGCTTACCAGCATCCCCTCGAGGCTCTCCTCGATGATCTTGCAGCGGAAGTCGGCCATCCGCTTGCAGGCGTAGGTGCGCACCTGGGCGGCCGTGTTCTGCACCATCACCTCACCGTTGCGGTCGTCTACGTTGGTCAGGGCGAAAGCGGTCTTCGGCAGGCCGTCGAAGAAGCGTTTCTTGCAATCGCGGTAGGCGGCGAAGGTCTTGTGGTAGTCGAGGTGGTCGTGCGTCAGGTTGGAGAAGATGGCCACCTTGAACTCCAGGCCGGCGATGCGCTCCTGGTCGACGGAGTGCGAGCTCACCTCCATGAAGCAGTAGTTGCAGCCCTTCTCGACCATCCGCGCCAGCAGGGCGTTGAGTTCGATGGGGTCGGGGGTGGTATGGCTGGTCTCCAGCCGCTCGCCGTCGATGTAGTTGGCGATGGTCGAGATCAGGCCGCAGGCCCAGCCCAGCTGCGTGAACAGGTTGTAGAGCAAGGTGACGGTCGTGGTCTTGCCGTTGGTGCCGGTGATGCCCACCAGCGAGAGCTTCCCGGAAGGATGGCCGTACCAGTTGTCGGCGGCCAGGGCGAGGGCCTTCCGGCTGTCGGCCACTTTCACCAGGGTGGTGTCGCCCAGCCGGTCCAGTCCTTCGGTGTCGTTCTGGTAGATGACGGCGGAGGCGCCGGCTTCGACGGCCTTGGCAATGAATTTGTGCCCGTCGACGGCGGTCCCGGGGACGGCGATGAAGAGCGATCCCGGCTGGCAGCTGCGCGAGTCAAAGGTCAGGTGGCTGATCTCCCGCTGCAGGTCGCCTTGCGTCGCGACGAGGTCGATGCCTTTCAGTATGTCATTCAGTCTCATGGCTGTATTGTTCTTTCAGTTTGAGGGCGATATGGAGGTCCCGGGCGGTATCGCCGGCGGACGGTATCTGGCTTTCTACGATTCCCTTTCCTTCGAAGGAAACCTGGTAGCCGGCGTGTTCGAGCAAAGCGAGGGCATCGCGTAATCCCATTCCTTTCACGTTGGGAACCAACCCCTTATGAATGTCTTCCTGTCCCTGGAAGGACAGAAAGCCGTCGTCCTGGGGGAGGGAGCCCTTGCGTGGGATGGGCTCCTGCCAGTCGATGGCCGAGGCGTAGATGCCTTCGGCGACCTCCCGGAACACGGGGCCGCCGTAGGTGGCGCCGTAGAAGTTGGCGAAGGTAGGTTCGGAATAGACGACTACGATCATCGAGTATTTGGGCGACTCGTAGGGGAAGAAGCCCACGAAAGTGGCCTGGTGCATCTTGTGCCCGGCGCGGTCTTCATAGCGTCCGGTGTTGGGGAAGACGATACGGGCCGTACCGGTCTTGCCGGCCACGGCCACGGGGCAACCCTCGAAGCGCGTATAACCGGTGCCGCCTTTTGACGTGACCACGCCGCGCATCGCTTTCCACACTTCGTGTGCCGTCTCCTTGCTGCACACGGTACCGATCTTCTCGGGCTTGAACTCCTGGATGATCTGTCCTTCCTTCTGGTAGTTGCGCACCAGGTGGGGGCGCATCATCACACCTTCGTTGGCGATGGCGTTGTAGAAGTTCAGGGTGTGGAGCGGGGTGATCTCGACGGTATAGCCCATGGCGATCTGGGGAAGGTCTTTCATGTTCCAGGCGCCGCGGCCGGTCTTCATGTCGGGATCCTTGAGGTTGGCCTTGGCCATGCCCTTGAGCTCGAAGGGGAAGTTGTAGGTGATGCGGCGCTCGTTGTTGAGCTTGTCGAGGAATTCCTTCGGGTTCTTGTCGTAGTAACGGGCGGCCAGGATACGGAAGATGTTGTTTGAGGAGATCTCGAAGGCGCGCTTGACCGAGATGGTGGAGTAGCGGTCGAGATAGTGGTCCACGAAGGGTGCGCCGCCGCCGTAGTTCCAGGTCACGGTGGCGGGAAGTTCGGTGTCGAGGGTGATCTTCTTGTCTTCGAGCAGGGTGGTCAGTGTGGCGCATTTGAACACCGAACCCGGTTCGCCCTTTCGTCCGATGGCGTAGTTGTAGGTCTCGTCGTAACCGCCTTTGCCGTTCTTCTCGAGGTTGACCATCGCCTTGATCTCGCCGGTGGCCACCTCCATCACCACCACGGTGCCGGCGTGCAGTTCGCTGGTCTTGCCCAGGATGTGCATCAGGGCGTTCTGGGCCAGGTCCTGCATGTCGATGTCGAGCGTCAGCTGCACGTCGAGTCCGTCGATGGGAGCGATGGTCTCCCGGTCGGTGTCGACGATCCAGTTGCGTCCTTCGGTCAGTCGCATCGGCTGGAGGCCGTCCGTGCCGCGCAGGATGGAGTCACAGCTGCCTTCGATGCCGATGGTCGGAATCTCGCTCTGGTCCTTGATGTATCCGAGGGTGCGGAAGCCCAGGCGTCCGTAGGGATAGGTACGGTGGTCCACCTTCACCTCGTCGCGTCCGCCGCGTCCACGACCTTCCCGGAGGATGGGGAAGGACGAGACTTCCTTCATCTCCTGATAGGTGAGCAGGCGCCGGTTGAGGAAGAGGTAGCGGCGTCCGCCGTTCAGGCCTTCCTTGCGCCGGTCGACGATCTCCTTCTTGTATTGGGCGGCTTTCTTGTCCTTGTAGAAATTGGCCAGGCAGATAGCCAGCGAGTCGATGCCCTGGGCAAAGGTGGCCGAGTCGGGCTGGACGCAGTCCATGCCCATGCGGTATTCGGGAATCGAGAAGGCGAGGTAGCGCCCGTCATCGGCCAGGATGCTGCCACGGGTGCAGGGAAGGATGTCCTCGCGCGTGGTTTTGGCCGAATAGCTGCGGCCGGGCTTGTGGATGAACTGCAGGTTCACGATCTGCCCGGTTGCCAGCGCTGCGAGCGCGACAAACAGCAGATAGAAAGCACCGACTCTCTTGATGTTGGCCTGCATCGTCCTTATTTCTCCAGTTCAATCCGTTTGGGAGGCTCGACCGGTGCGTGCAGCTTCGAGCCGTTGGCTTTCAGCAGCGCGTCGATCTTGCTCCGGTTGTTCATGCCCACCAGGTCGAGGGTGCGCTGCTGGTAGCTGATGCGCAGTTCCTGCAACACACGCTCGTTCTTCTGTACCTTGACGAGGTTCTGTTCGACGAAAAGGCTCCAGGCAATGGATGCGCAGATGATGAGAAAGACGTAGGTGATGAACCCCAGCTGGCGGTCCACCCCCCACTCGATCAGCTTGTCCCCGCTCAGGTAGCTGACCACCTTGTCTACGGCCTTCCTGAATCTTTCGCGTAGTTTCATCGTCTCATTGCCTTTCGGCGACCCTCAGTTTCGCGCTGCGCGCGCGTGTGTTGGAAGCAATCTCTTCCTCGGCGGGAAGAATCGGTTTCTTGTTCACACGCTGGAGCAGCCCTTCCTGGCTGCCCTCCCTGATTGCGGTCTTGACGATGCGGTCTTCTAGAGAATGGTAAGTGATAATGGCCAGCCGTGCCCCTTGCCCGAGCGAACGGATAGCCCCTTTCATAAATCCCTCCAAAGAAGTCATCTCGCCATTGACTTCAATCCTCAGCGCTTGGTATATCTTAGCTAAATACTTATGTTCTAAAAATTTAGGCAGAACAGGTGCTAGCGCTCTGCCTAAATCGTCCGTGGTCTTCAACGGGCTTCTCTCCCGGGCCGAAACCATGAGTTCCGCGACCCGCCTGCTTCCTTCCACCTCGCCGTAAAGCCGGAGGATCTTCTCCAGGTCCTCCCCACTATAACTATTTACTATATCTGCCGCACACAAGGGTGCGTCTGCATTCATCCGCATATCCAGCGGCGCGTTTTCGAACCGGAACGAGAATCCTCTTTCTTCGGTGTCGAACTGGTGCGACGATACGCCCAGGTCCGCCAGGATGCCATCGACTGCCGCATATCCGTAGTATCTGACGAAGTGGTGGACGAAACGGTAGTCGCTGTGTACTACGGTCAGCCGCGCGTCGTCCGGGGCGTTGGCCAGTGCCTCCCGGTCTTTGTCGAAAGCGATCAGCCGCCCTTTCGGGCCGAGATGCCGAAGGATCTCGCGGCTGTGGCCGCCTCCGCCGAAGGTCGCATCCACGTAGACGCCGTCTTCGCGGATGTCCAGCGCCGTGATGCTTTCTTGAAGCAGGACGGGCGTGTGGTAGGCAGACATGGGGAACTTCCTCCGCTAACCGAGAATCTTTTCGGCCAGTGCCACGAAATCCCTGCTGTCCATCTCCCTGGCCTCATACTTCTCTTTGTCCCAGATTTCAATCAGGTGGTTGTTCCCCGCAAAGACGACCTCCTTGCCGATGCCCGCCTTCTCGAGGAGGGCCTTGGGGATGGTCATCCGTCCCAGCTTGCTGTCAGGCTCTACGTCCGCAGTGCCTCTCATATATTCCCGCCAGAAGGTTGCGTGTTCCTTGTTGAAGAAGTTCAAGCGGCTTCTCACAGCTTCGGAATCCTGTTCCCACTGGTCGTAGGCGTACATTTCGAGGCACTCTGCGAAGAGAGACTTTTTAACTACGAAGCGAAGGCTCGCACCTTCGCCCATACTGGATTTGAAGGCGGAAGGGAAGATCAGTCTCCCCTTGTCGTCCAGCTTTGCCTTGTAGCAACCTATGAACTTCGCCGACATTTCCTATATGCGTTCAGTGATGTGTGATGCAAAGTTAAGAAAATTTTCCACATTCTTCCAAATCTTTCCAAAAATTTCCACTAACAATTTATCAACAAGGCTGCGGGCCTTTCCTGAGGTGATTTTGGCCTTGCGGGTTCGGAGGGCCTCACACCCCCAAGACGCAAAATCTCCTGCAGGCCGACGCACGGCCCGCTTATGTTTGGGTTTCTGGCAGAAAGACGGCTGAGAATCAGCGTAATAACAAAAATCGCTTGCGTAATTTTACGCAAGCGATTATTAGCAATTCGTTGATTATCAGCGTGGATCGTGCCAGCGCTGATTTTATCGCCGTTCGGTGACGAAGCGGAAGAAGGGCTCGATGTCTTTCTTGTTGGGGAAACGGGCGATGTAGCAGTGGTTGCCCAGGTCGTCGGCGAGGGCATCGGGGACGCGGCCCTGGAAGCAGACGGCCGCGCCGTACTGACGCATGACTTCCTCATGGCCGTGCGCATAGGCCAGGCCGTCGCGGCGGGAGGCATAGGCGCAGAAATACTGCTCTCCTTCCGGCTTGCGGCGCTCGTCGAAGGCCACCATGTCGGCCCAGATCTGGAACACGTCGGTGGAATGGGCATAGTTCATCATGTCGGGCGTGTAGCCGCCCGGCGGCCGCATGTTCACCTCGAGGCCCACGTAGTCGCCTTTTTTGCCCAGCCCTTCCCGGTCGCGGTCGAGCTGGAAGAATTCCAGGTGGACGAAGCGCGAGGGGGTGTTGAAGGCCTTGACCGTACGGCGGCCGATGGCGGCGAGCTTGGCCGGCACGGTCTTGTTGGTCCAGTAGCAGGTGTCCAGGTTGCCGTGGACGATGTCCATGATGGGCGTCGGGAATACGCTGTTGTTTTCGAAGATGGGTTCCAGCCGGGAATTGTAGATGGCGTCGTAGCTCACGAGCAGGCCGGTGATGAATTCTTCAATGACGAAGTAGCGGTAGTTGGGATGGGATTCCAGCCAGGCCTCCAGTTCGGCATCGCTCTGCAGCTTGAAGGTCCCGGAGGCACCCATGCCGCTGTCGGGCTTGGCAATCACCGGGTAGCCGGTTTTGGCGACGAAGGCGCGGATGGCTTCCACCCCGGCTGATCCTTTGACCTGCCGTGCGGTGGGGATGCCGCCCAAGGCGTAATACTTCTTCATCTCGGACTTGTTGCGGATGGCGGCCACACGGTCGCTCCCGATGCCGCTCGTTACGTTGAAGTCGCTGCGCAGGCGGGCGTCCTGCTCGAGCCAGTATTCGTTGTTCGACTCGATCCAGTCGATATGGCCGTATTTGTGGGCGTACCAGGCCACGGCGCGGTACATCTCGTCGTAGTTTTCCAGGTCGTTCACTTTATAGTAGTCGGTCAGGCTCTGGCGGAGCTCCCAGGGAAGGTTTTCGTAGTTGGTGTCCGCGATGCCCAGCACGTTGACGCCGTTGGCGCGTGCGCCGGCACAGAAGTGCCAGTAGGTCTGCGGAAAATGGGGGGAAATGAAAATCAGGTTCATAAACGAATAAGATTTGTTTTCTTCAGAAATGCGGTGCATGCTTCCGTCGGCGATCACCCAGGCTTCGCCCCGCAGCTCGCTGCGGCCGTCCTTCACCTGGATGTAACCGCCGTCGCGGAACGTGTAGAAACGGTGTCCCCAGCTGTCAGGGAAAGCCACGTCTTCCAGCAGGCGCTTGCCGTCGACCTGAAAGTTACGCACTTGTTCCAGGTGGGGGATGATGTTGATGTCGGTCAGTCCCAGGCCCTTGAGCCAACGCCGGTAGCCGGGGTCCACGACTTCGCCCGGGAGTTCCGGATGGGCATAGACCCGTGTGGCGCAGTTCATGGAGCCGGCGCTGCAGCCCATGATTACGCCGGGAAAGTCTTTCAGCAGGTCTTTAAGGCCGATCTCGTGGATAAAGCGGTTCTGCGTGGGCGTATGCCCGCCGCACATTACCACCCAGTCGGCCTTCTGCACGAGTTCGGCAGCCCGGTGGGCGTTGCGCCGTTCGAGCATCGTGATGGTGCCCGTGCGGATGCCGGACTTGTGGATGCAGTCGCTCATGCCTTTCTTCACGGAGCGGGTGAAGCCGCGGTCGTCGGGTGCGGCGCTCACCAGCAGCACGCGCGGGGCGCGACGTCCGCCTGTGACTTCTCGCAAAGCCGCTTTTACGGCGGCCAGGAAGCCGTTGTCTTCCGTAAAAGATTCCTCTCCGTAACGGGTGGGACTGCCTGTGAGAAAGAGTGTCATATCGCCGCAAAGATATAAAAAAAGCCCCAACCGGGGCTTTTCTATGTGCGGCGTGCACTTTTGTTATTTCTTCTTCAGTTCGTCGCGGATTTCGCGGAGGAGCTGGATGTCCTCGGGAACGACCGGTTCTGCGGGTTCGGGAGCGGGTTCTTCCTTCTTCTTGCTCATCTTGTTGATGCCCTTGAGGACGAAGAAGATACAGAGCGCGATGATCAGGAAGTCGACGGCTGCCTGGATGAAGTTGCCATAGGTGAGGTACACGCCCGGCTTGACGACTTCGCCGGCGGCGTCGACCACTTCGCTGCGAAGCGTAACGGCCAGTTTGGTAAAGTCCACGTTGCCCAGCAGGGCGCCGATGATCGGCATGATGATGTCGGCTACGAGGGAGGAGACGATCTTGCCGAAAGCACCGCCGATGACCACACCGACGGCCATATCCATCACGTTGCCCTTGAGGGCGAATTCCTTGAATTCTTTAATGAGTCCCATAGTATTAGATTTTAGTTGAACTTTCTCGGACTAACAAAGATAACTATTTTTTCCGGATGATGTTCAGGCCGTCGCGCAAAGGCAGGATGAAATTCTCGACGCGGGTGTCGCCCGCCACCAGGTCGTTGAAGGCCAGGATGCCCCGGGTCTGCTGGTCGCGGGGAATGTCCTCCCCGTAGACTTTTCCGTCCCAGAGCACGTTGTCGGCCACGATCAGGCCGCCCGGCCGCACGAGGTCGAAGACCGACTGATAATACGCGACATACGCGCGCTTGTCGGCATCGATGAACACCAGGTCGTAGCGTTCATCCAGGGTGGGCAGGAGATCGAGGGCGTCGCCGATATGCAGCCGGATGCGGTCCGACAGGCCCGCGCGTTCGAAGCCTTCTCGGATGAGGTCTTCCATCTCGTCGTTGATCTCGATGGTGTCGATGCGGCCGTCTTCGGGCAGGGCCTCCGCCATCCAGAGCGTCGCGTAGCCGGAAAACGTGCCGATTTCCAGCACGCGCCGGGCCTGCATCAGCCGGACGAGCGTCCGCAGCAGTGCGCCGACCTCCGGTCCCGAGACCTGCCGGCCGTGGCTGGTCCGCAGCCACGACTGCCGCTCCACCCACGCCAGCGTTTCGTGCTGCGGGGTCGACATCTCACGGATATAGCGTTCCAGGGCGTCCATGCCTATTTGAAGATCAGGGTGCAGAGGCGGTCTTCCGAAAGCACCTGGCGGGCCACCCTTTGCAGGCTGTCAGGCGTAATGGCCTCAATGCGGCGGCGAACCTCCTCGTCGGGCATCACCTCGCCGAAGACCAGCATGCTCTTGGCCATCGACAGGGCTTGTGCCTCGCCGTTGTCGGAGGCCACGGCCAGTTGCCCGATCAGCTGCCGCTTGGCTACGCGCAGCGCTTTGTCCGACAGTTGCTTGTCGCGCATCTGGGCCAGTTCGGCATGCACCAGTTCCAGGCACTTGTCCAGATTGGGCTTCTCACAGCCGAAATAGATGAGCATCGAGCCGTTGTCGGCAAACTGGGTGAACGAGGCATCGATGGAGTAGACCAGCGCGTTTTTCTCGCGCAGCAGCTGGTTGAGCCGGGAGTTGGCGCTCGGGCCGCCGAGCAGGTTGGCCAGCAGGATCATCTCCATGCGGCGCGGGTCGTAGTAGGAAAAGGCCGTGGTGCCCACGATGCAGTTGATCTGGTGGTTCTTCTTGGATACCTCCTTGTGGAACACCGGGGGCATCGGGAGCTGTGTCGGTGCCACGGGACGCGGGGGCCGTACGGCGGGACGATAGTCGGCGGGGATATAGCGGGTCACGGCCTGGAGGGCGATCTTTTCGGCCCTTTGCGGCGTGAGGTTGCCCACGATGGCGATGCACATCCGTTCGGGGCGGAAATTCTCGCGCACATAGGCATGCAGTGCCGCCGAGTCGATGGTCTTCAGGCTCCGGGTCGTGCCCAGGATCGGGCGGGCCAGGGGACTGGGATCGAAGAGCAGGCGCTCGAACTCCTCGAAGATGCACTCCGAGGGAGAGTCCTTGTACATATTGATTTCATCGATCACCACGCAGCGCTCCTTGTCGAGTTCCTGCTGCGGGAAGGTCGAGGTGAAAGCCAGTTCGAAAAGCAGGTCGACGGCCTTGGCGGTGTCTTCTTTCAGGACCGTCGAATAGAGCACGGTCTCTTCCTTGGCGGTGTAGGCGTTGAGTTCGCCGCCCAGGACCTCAAGGCGGTTGCTGATCTGCGCGGGATTGCGCCGCAGCGTGCCCTTGAAAAGCATGTGCTCGGTCATGTGGGCGATGCCGCTGTGGGCCTCGGGCTCGTTGCGGGTGCCCGACTGGATGGCCAGGGCGGAATAGGCCACCTGGGAGCGGGTGCGGCGGAAAACGAACTGCAGGCCGCAGTCGAAAGTCTTCGTGTAAATCATGGGGCAAAATTAGACATTTTATTGCTATATTTGCAGACTATGGAACAATTCATCGTATCTGCCAGGAAGTACCGGCCCAACAGTTTCGAGACGCTGCTCGGGCAGGAGAATATCGCGAAGGCGCTCAAGAACTCGATCGAGCGGGGCCAGCTGGCCCACGCCTATCTGTTCTGCGGCCCGCGCGGCGTGGGCAAGACCAGCGCCGCCCGCATCTTTGCCAAGACCATCAACTGCGCCAACCCGGGACCGGACCTGGAGCCCTGCGGTGAATGTGAGTCGTGCCGCTCTTTCGCGGAGGGCCGTTCCTACAGCATCCACGAACTGGACGCCGCCTCCAACAACTCGGTCGACGACATCCGCGCACTGACCGACAAGGTGCGCATCCCGCCGCAGGTGGGCCGCTACTGCGTCTACATCATCGACGAGGTCCACATGCTCTCGCAGCAGGCTTTCAACGCCTTCCTCAAGACCCTTGAGGAGCCGCCGGCCCACGCGATCTTCATCCTGGCCACCACCGAGAAGCACAAGATTCTTCCCACGATCCTCTCGCGCTGCCAGACCTACGATTTCAACCGCATCAGCGTTGACGACATGGTGCGCAACATGAAGGACATTGCGGCGAAAGAGGGTGTGACGGTGAGTGACGACGCGCTGCACATCATTGCCCAGAAGGCGGACGGCGCGATGCGCGACGCCCTGACCCTCTTCGACCAGACGGTGGCTTTCTGCGGCAGGGAGATCAGCTACGAGCAGGTGATCAAAAACCTGAACGTACTGGATTACGACTACTACTTCAACCTGACGGACCATTTCCTTTCCGGCGACTATGCGCAGGCGATGCTCACTTTCGACGAGATTTTGTCGAAAGGATTCAACGCCCAGAGTTTCATCGGCGGCCTGAGCAGCCATTTCCGCGACCTGCTGGTCTGCAAGAACGACGCTTCGCGGAGTCTGCTCGAGCTGGCGCCCAGCGTCGCGGCCCGTTACCGCGACTACGCCCGGCGCTGCAGCGTCGGCTTCCTCTTCGAAGCCCTGAACATCACCACGGCCTGCGAGACCGCCTACAAACAAAGCGGCAACCCCCGCCTCCTTATCGAGTTTGCCTTGATGAAAATCTGCAACCTGACGGCGCATTTCGCTGGCGCAAGTTCCGGGGCTCCGGTGTCTGTCCCGCTCGCGGAAAAATGCTCGCGGCTCCAGACACCGCCCGCCCCTACGCTTGCTAATACGCGAAGTGTACGCGAAGGCGAAGCAGCGAAGCCTGAGCAACAGGAAGCGAAGAAAGCACATTCTACTGGACTGTCGATCAAGGAGATGATGGCCCAGGCCAAACAGGAACCCGTCGCGGCCGAGACACTGGCCGAACCCCAAACCGCCAGCCAGGCCATCGGCCTCGCCGAAGCCTGGAAAGCCCTGGCCGAAAGCGAAAGCAAGATGCCCCGCCTCTCGTCGGCCATCGCCCAGGCTACCCCTGAACTCCGGGACCAGGAAATCCATTTCACCGTCGGTAACCTCGCCCAGAAAGAATGGATCGACCGCAACTGCCGGCCCAGGATGGAAGCATTTCTCCAGAAAAAGCTCGCCGACAGGACCATCCGCCTGGTCGTCGACGTCAAAGAAGCCGAAGAAACCGTCCGCGGCATGTACATGCCTTCCGACAAGGCAAAATATTTGCAGGAGAATTCCCCCGAATTCAACGCCTTGAAAAAGGACTTTGAACTCGAAATCAACTAGCGATGAAACTGTTCTGTACCAACCTGGTCAAGAAATACGGCAAACGCACCGTCGTCAAGGGCGTGTCGATCGAAGTGGAACAAGGCGAGATCGTCGGCCTCCTCGGCCCGAACGGCGCCGGCAAGACCACCAGCTTCTATATGATCACCGGGCTCATCAAGCCCAACGCCGGACGCATTTTCCTCGGCGAAGAAGAAATCACCAACCTGCCGATGTACCGCCGCGCCCAGAAAGGCGTCGGCTACCTGGCCCAGGAAGCCTCGGTGTTCCGCACGATGAGCGTCGAGAACAACATCCTCTCCGTGATGGAGATGGCCGGCTTCGACAAGGAAGTCCGGCTCGAACGCCTCGAACACCTCATTGAAGAATTCGGCCTCCAGAAAGTCCGCAAGAGCCTCGGCGTGCAACTGTCCGGCGGCGAGCGCCGCCGCTGCGAGATTGCCCGTGCGCTGGCCATCAACCCGAAATTCATCCTGCTCGACGAACCCTTCGCCGGCGTCGACCCCATTGCCGTGGAAGACATCCAGCATATCATCGCGAAACTCAAGACCATGAACATCGGGGTGATCATCACCGACCACAACGTCCACGAGACACTGGCCATCACCGACCGCGCCTACCTGCTCTACGAAGGGTCCATCCTCGAGAGCGGCACGGCCCAGCAGCTGGCCGACAACCCCGAAGTCCGCAAGAAATATCTCGGACAGAACTTCGAGCTCCGCAAGGCGGTATTACACGAACGCGTAGAGGAATAAGGCGCCATCAGGCGCTAGCGGAGACCGAGCGGGAAGGCCTTGTGTAATAGCCGGTCGAAGCGGCGGGGTTTACTCCCGGAGGTCGTGCTCTCGCCTTCGGCTCGGGTGGGGCAGCGCCCCAGTTAATCAGTCATCCAATTCTGAAGCTTTTCCCTTGTACTCGGGGGCCCGTTTCTCCAGGAAGGAACGGATGCCCTCCAGGTAGTCGGCACCCTGGTAGACCTTGGTGCGGTAGGCGTTGATGCGCTCGAACGTCTCCGACGGCATCACGTTGGCAGCCTTGCTCAAAGCGCGGAACTGCCGCTTGATGGCACTGATGCTCATCACGCTGTTGCGCCGCAGCGGGGCGAGGAACTGCTCTTCAAGCACCTTGTCGAGATCTTCCGGCTTGGCGAGGCGGTTGATCAGACCCACGTTCAGCGCGTCCTGTGCGGTGATGGGCTGGGCCAGGAAGAACATTTCGCGGGCCTTGTTGATGCCCAGCTGGTTGATGAAGTGGATGATGCCCGATGCGTTGTAGGGGATGCCGATCTTGGCGGGCGTGATAGCGAAGGTGGCGTTGTCGGCACTCACGATCATGTCGCACGACAGGCACAGGTCGCAGGCTCCGCCCCAGACGGTGCCGTTGACGAGGGCGATGACGGGAATGGGCACGTCCTGGACGCTGCGGAGCAGCCGCTCCATCGGCACGTCGTAGGCCAGCGGATCCTCACCGTCCTGCGGCAGTTCGCGGATGTCGTGGCCGGCGCTCCAGACGCCCTTGTTGCACTGGGCCTTGATGACGATGCCCACGCATTCCTGGTGATAGCCCTGGAAAATGGCCTCGGCCAGTTCCTGGCACATTTCGGCGCTCAGGCAGTTGAAGTGATCGGCATTCTGCATCTCCACGAAGCAGATGCGGTCTTGGATGGAAGATTGGACTAACATGGGGATGATTTGGTTTCAAAAAAGGCACAACCGTCGCAGCCGCCTTCGGGGCAGGCGTCGGGGCGCTGGCCCGCGGCGGCGGCTTTCGGGTTGCGTTTGCGCCACAGGCGCAATTCTTCCTCCTTGGCACAGACGATGCCCTGCTGGCGGAGCGCCTTGTTGTGTGCGATCTCACCGTCGGGGAACTTCCCGTCTTTCTTGACCAGAATGGTGACGGCCAGCCCGGCCACGCCGAGCGCCAGGAGCAGGATGGCCAGGAGGATGACTTTCATCGTGCTTTAAATCTGTTTGAAAGCCGGAACGATCGGGTGGCTGCCCACCGTCAGTACCGGCGGAATCTGCATGACCTTGAAGGCGGCGCCTTTCTTCAGGCGGACCACCCGGTCGACCAGCGCCTTGTCGACGCCGCCGGCCACCACCTGCTCGGGGCTGAGCTCCTCTTCGCAGAGGGCGTGCAGCACGGGGTCGAGCTGGTCGTAGGGAGGCAGGGAATCGGTGTCCTTCTGGTTGGGGCGCAACTCTGCGGAGGGCGCCTTGGCCAGGATGGCTTCGGGGATGACCTCGTGGTCGTGCAGGGCGTTCTCGTAGTCCGAGAGTTCGTAGACCTGCACCTTGTAGAGGTCAGCGATTACCATGATCGCGCCGCAGAGGTCGCCGTACAGCGTGCCGTAGCCCGTGAAGAGCTCGCTCTTGTTCGAGGTGTTGAGCAGCAGCGCATCGAAGCGGTTCGACCAGGTCATCAGGATGGTGCCCCGGAGGCGGGCCTGCAGGTTTTCCTGCGCCACGCTCCATTTGCCCAGCTCGAAGAAGCGGAACATTTCGATCATGGCCCGCTTGTAGATCTTCTCGATGGGGACGATGTCGTAGCTGATGCCAAGGTTGTTGGCCAGTTCGATGGAATCGGTGACGGAGCTCAGCGACGAGTATTCCGACGGCATGAGGATGCCGTGAACATTCTCCGCGCCGAGCGCGTCGACGCCCAGTGCGGCCACGATGGCCGAGTCGATGCCTCCCGAGAGGCCCAGCACGGCCTTCTTCTTGCCTGCCGAGGCGAAGTAGTTGCGGATCTTGTCGACGAGCAGGTCGTGAACCGCGGAGATGTCCAGATTGGGTTCGAGGATCATGGCTTAGCTGCGGATGAACAGGTCGCTGACCGGCTCGTTGTGGTAGATGCGGTCGATGACGTCGGCGAACAGCCCGGTCATCGACAGGACGGTGAACTTGGAGTTGTCCTTGTCTTTCTTCAAAGGAACGGTGTCGGCCACAAGGAATTCCTGGATGGGCGAAGCGTTGATGCGGTCGTAGGCCGGTCCCGAGAGGATGGGGTGGGTGCAGACGGCCCGGACGCTCAGGGCGCCGCGTTCCTTGAGCACGTCGGCGCATTTGGTGATGGTGCCGGCAGTATCGACCATGTCGTCGACGATCACGACGTTGCGGCCCTCGATTTCACCGATGGCGGTCATGCTGCCGATGACGTTGGCCTTCGTGCGGTCTTTGTGGCAGATGATTAGCGGCGCGTTGAGGTGCTTGGCGTAGACGTTGGCCTTCTTGGCGCCGCCCATGTCGGGCGAAGCGATCGACAGGTTGTCGAGGTTCATCGCCTTGATATACGGAATGAAGATGGAAGTGGCCCAGAGGTGGTCGACGGGGATGTCGAAGAAACCCTGGATCTGGGCGGCGTGCAGCTCGCAGGTCATCACGCGGTCACAGCCGGCGGCGGTAAGCATGTTGGCCACCAGTTTCGAGGCGATGGACACGCGCGGGCGGTCCTTGCGGTCCTGGCGGGCCCAGCCGAAATAGGGGATCACGGCAATTACCTTGTAGGCGGAGGCACGACGGGCTGCGTCGATCATCAGCAACAGTTCGAAGAGATTGTCGGCCGGCGGGTTGGTGCTCTGGACGATGAACACCGTGGCGCCGCGCACGCTCTCGATATACTGCGGCTGGAATTCACCGTCGCTGAAGACGGTCAGTTCCGAGTCGCCGAGTTTCGTGTTCAGTTTCTTCGCGATCTGCTCTGCGAACGTCTGGGAATTCTTGCAGGCGAAGATCTTCAGTTTGTGATCGTATTCTTCCATGGAAGTCGGGTAGTAATTGTTTTTATAGTGTTGTTAGGATGGATTCGATGTAGTCGAGGATCTCTTCGGTGCCCTGCCCGGTCTCGGCGGAGCTGCAGAAGGTGGGCGGGAGTTCTTCCCAGGTTTCGCGCAACACGTCCGCGTTGCGCTCTACCTGCGCCTTGAGCGCATTGACGCCCAGTTTGTCGCACTTGGTGTAGATCAGGGCAAAGGGGATGCCCTCCTCGCCGAGTTCGGTGATGAAATCGTGGTCGATCTGCTGCAGGTCGTGCCGGGCGTCGAGCAGCACGAAGAGCAGCACCAGTTCCTCGCTGTGGAGGATGTAGTCGCTGATGATCTCCTGGAGTTTTTCGCGCCCTTTCTTGCCCATCCGGGCGTAGCCGTAGCCTGGCAGGTCGACGAGGTACCATGCATCGTTGATCAGGAAATGATTGACAAGCTGGGTTTTGCCGGGGGTAGAAGAGGTGTGTGCCAGGCCGTTGATGCCGCACAGGCGGTTGATCAGGGACGATTTCCCCACGTTGCTCCGTCCGATGAAGGCGAATTCCGGATGGCGGATTTTCGGCTTCTGGTCCGTGTGCTGGCTGCTTCCGGCAAAGAGGGCCTGCTTGATGATCATGGTGACGGAAAATTTGTATCGCAAATGTACGCATTTTTTCGGGATAATTTTCGTATATTTGTCAACATGGAAACGAACAATCCAATGGGTCTGCTTGCCTTGCAGGAGCAAGTGAAAAAGCGGCTCGAAGAGACCTTCTTCGAGGCGGTCTGGCTGCACGCGGAGATCAGCGAGATCAAGCCGCATCCGTCGGGCCACTGCTACCTGACCCTGGTGGAGAAAGACCCCCGTTCCAATGCCTTGCTGGCCAAGGCCTCCGCTGTCGTATGGGCTTCCTCCTGGCGGATGATCAAGCCCTATTTTGAGGCGCAGACCGGGCGTTCGCTGCAGACGGGCATGTCGGTGTCGGTGCGGGTGCAGGTCAATTATTCCGTGCTCTACGGGCTTTCGCTGGTCATCTACGACATCGACCCTTCGTTCACGGTGGGCGAGCTGGAACTGGCGCGCCAGCGTACGCTGGCCCGCCTGGAGGCCGAGGGGATGTTCGGCATGAACGCCCAGCTCGAACTGCCGCTGCTGCCCCGGCGCCTGGCGGTGGTCACCAGCGAGACGGCGGCCGGCTGGCGCGATTTCCGGCGGCATCTCGATGAGAATGAATACGGTTTCCGGTTCCGGCTGCATCTGTTCCCGGCGTTGATGCAGGGTGACGCTGCCCCGGCGAGCATCGTAGCGGCGCTCGACGCCGTCGCGGCCCGCGCCGACGATTTCGATGCCGTGCTCATCCTGCGCGGAGGTGGCGGTGCGATGGACCTGGTTTGCTTCGACGACTACGACCTGGCGGTCAACGTGGCGCAGTTCCCGCTGCCGGTCCTCACGGCCATCGGCCACGACCACGACTACCATATCATCGACCAGATGGCCCACACGCACGTGAAAACGCCTACGGCCCTGGCCGACTGGCTGATCGAGCGTTTTGCCGCCGAGGCCTGGCAGGTCGATACCCTGCTGCAGCGGCTGCACCTGGCTGTGCGGACGCACGCCACCCGGCAGCTGGGCGTCCTCGAATCCCTGCAGCTCCGGATGCTCCACGCCGTGCAGTTGCGTCACGCCGACGCGCTGTCAAAACTCGACGCTCTGGCCCTGCGCCTTGACGCAGTCAACCCCCAGCGCGCCCTCGACCGCGGCTTCCTGATCGCGCTGAAAAATGGACATCGCATGGCTACCGCTACGGCCTTCGTGCCGGGCGACCGCCTCTCCGTCATGTTCCGTGACGGCACCGTTGAGGCGGAGGTTCATGATGTGAAATATATTAATTATGGAGAAGAATAAAAAATATGAAGAAGTCTTCGCCGAGTTGGAGGCGTTGGTGAAGAAAATCGAGGATCCCGAGCGGGATCTGGCTTCGATCGGGGACGATGTGAAGAAGGCGATGGAGCGCATCAAATGGTGCCGTGCCAACATCGAGGGCAACCAGGAAGAAATCGAGAAATTAATGAAAAACGACTGAATATGAAGATTTACGAGAAAGACCCGTGGCTGGCGCCTTACAAGGATGCCATCGAAGGACGTAACCAACAGATCCTTCGCGTAAAAGATTCCATCGCGGGCAAACGCAGGCCCCTGAAAAAAGCCATCAACGGCGCAATGTATTACTGCCTGCACCGGGAGAACGGACAGTGGGTGTTCCGCGAGTGGGCGCCCAATGCGTCCAAGATCTACCTGCTGGGCGATTTCAACCAGTGGCGCCGCGCCGAGGAATGGGCACTCCAGCCCGTCGGCGGCGGCAACTGGGAGCTGCGCGTGCCCGGCGACAAGGTGGCGCACGGCGACCTGTATAAATGGTACGTGGAATGGCCGGGTGGCGGCGGGGAGCGCATTCCCGCCTATGCTACCCGCTGCGTGCAGGATCCCGACACCAAGGCCTTCTGCGCTCAGGTCTGGGCCCCGGAAAAGGCCTACCGCTGGCATAAGAAACGCGGCCCGAAGATCGACAATCCCCTGATCTACGAATGCCACATCGGCATGAGTTCCGAGGAACAGAAGGTGGCCTCCTTCACCGAGTTCCGGGAAAAAGTCCTGCCGCGCGTCATCGAAACGGGCTATAACACCCTGCAGATCATGGCTTTGCAGGAGCATCCCTACTACGGCAGCTTCGGTTACCAGGTGTCGAGTTTCTATGCGCTGAGCAGCCGTTTCGGCACGCCCGAGGAATTCAAGGCGCTGGTCGACGCGGCCCACCGGGCCGGCATCGCCGTGATCATGGACGTGGTCCACAGTCATGCCGTGAGCAACGAGGTGGAAGGCCTCAGCCGGCTCGACGGCTCGTACACCACCTATTTCCACGAAGGCCCTCGCGGACAGCATCCCGCCTGGGGTTCGCGCTGTTTCGACTATGGGAAAGGACAGACCATCCATTTCCTGCTGTCGAACCTCAAGTATTGGATGGAGGAGTACTGCCTCGACGGCTTCCGCTTCGATGGCGTCACCAGCATGCTGTACTACGATCACGGACTGGGCCGGGATTTCACTTCCTACGACTGCTATTTCGACGGCGGCCAGGATGGCGACGCCATCACCTACCTGGGGCTGGCCAACATTCTGGTCAAGGAGCTGAATCCCAATGCCTTCACCATTGCAGAAGACATGTCGGGCCTGCCTGGCCTGGCGGCGCCCATCGCCGAAGGCGGCATCGGGTTCGACTACCGCATGAGCATGGGCGTGGCCGACCACTGGATCAAGTGGATCAAGGAGCGCAGCGACTGGGACTGGAGCATGGGCGAGATCTGGCACGAACTCTCCGGCAAACGCCCCGACGAACGCACCATCAGCTACGCCGAGTGCCACGACCAGGCGCTGGTGGGCGACAAGACCATCATCTTCCGCCTCATCGACCAGGAGATGTACTGGAGCATGAACCGCGGTTCGCAGAACCTGGTCATCGACCGGGGCGTCGCGCTCCACAAGCTCATCCGCCTGGTAACCCTGGCTACGGCCGGCGACGGCTACCTGACCTTCATGGGCAATGAGTTCGGGCATCCCGAATGGATCGATTTCCCGCGGGAGGGCAACGACTGGTCGTTCTTCTATGCCCGCCGCCAGTGGTCGCTGGTCGACAATCCGCAGCTGCGCTACCACGACCTGTGGAGCTTCGAGCAGGCCATGCTGCACATGGCCACGGAGAACGCCCTCCTGGGCGCGCCGGTCCACTGCCTGCGCTGCGACGAGGAGAAGAAAGTGCTGCTGCTCGAACGGGCCGGACTGGTGTTCGCCTTCAACTTCAACCCCGAATTCTCGTTTGACCGTTACGGCTTTGCCGTCCCTGGCGGCAGCTATGCGATGGTGCTCGACAGCGATGCGCCGTCTTTCGGCGGCTTCAGCCGGAACGACGACCAGGTGGCCCATATGACGGTCCGGGAGGGTGAACAGGATACGCTCTACCTCTACCTTCCGAGCCGGACTGTACAGGTTCTTAAAAAGATATAGGTGTTATAAAGTATTTTTACGTACCTTTGCGCAATCTAATTTCTGTGTGAGTATGGCTTATTTGAAATTCAACAAAGCGGAACTCGTGAACCTGGAATATTCCCTCAAGCGGGAACTGCTCGCCACCAACAGGGCAGGCGGTTATTGCAACACGACCATCGTGTGCTGCAACACCCGCAAGTATCACGGGCTCATGGCCGTTCCGATCGACAAGTTCGGTGGTCACCGCTATATGCTGCTCTCGGCCCTCGATGAGACGCTCCTTCAGCACGGCATGCCCTTCAACCTGGGCATCCACTGCTATGGCGACATCTACGAACCCCGCGGCCACAAGTACATCGTCGATTTCGAAATGGACCCGTACCCGGTGATCACCTACCGGGTGGGCGGTATGCTTTTCAAGAAAGAGATCCTCTTCGTGGTCGGCGCGGGACAGTTGCTCATCCGCTACACGCTGCTTGACGCGCATTCGCATACGGTGCTGCGCCTGAAACCGTATCTGGCTTTCCGCAGCATCCATGAACTGACCGTCGCCAACGCCGAGGCCGATACCCACTACCGTCCGGAAGAAGGCGGCGTGTCGTTCTGCCTCTACAAGGGCTTCCCGCGGCTGCACCTGCAGATTTCGAAGAAAAGCGACTACGTCCACGCCCCCGACTGGTACAGGAACGTCGTCTACAAGGAAGAATACCGCCGGGGTTTCGACTGCCAGGAAGACCTGCTGGTGCCCGGCTTTTTCGAGCTGCCGCTCGAAAAAGGGGAGAGCATCGTCTTCTCCGCTTCCACCGAGCCCGTTTCACACAGGAACCTCAAGGCGCTCTTCACCCGTGAAGCCAAGCGGCGGATGCCTCGCGAGAACTACGACGACTGCCTGAAGGCCGCTGCCGAGCAGCTCTTCGCCAACGTGGGCCCGTATTCTCGCATCTGCACCGGTTTCTCGTGGCACGAGATCGGCGGCATGCGCGAGACGGCCATCTCGCTGCCGGGCCTGACGCTCTGCAATAACGGCGACGTGGCACGCTTCGAGAAGATTCTCTCCGACCTGATGACGGAGCAGAAGAAGCCGTTCCTCAAGGGCAGCGACCAGGTGGAATCGCCGCTGCGGCTCACTGAAGCCGTGCAGCAGCTGATCCAGTATACCGGCGATGCCGAGGGCGCCTGGACGAAATACGGAAAATTCCTCAAGCAAGTGATACAGAGCTACCTGGATGGGCGTCCCGAGGCGACCGTCCACGACAACGGCCTGATCTGGGCCGAGAAGCCCGGTGTGGCCCTGAGCTGGATGAACGCCTATGTCGGCGGCCAGCCCGTGACCGAGCGCAAGGGCTATCAGGTGGAGACCAACTGCTTGTGGTACAATGCTATATGCTTCGCACTCGACATGGAGAAATGCTTCGGCAAGCCGGGCACCTTCACCCAGCGCTGCGAAGTGGTGAAAGCCGCCATCGAGGCCTGCTTCTACGATGTGTTCTGGGTGGAGAAACGCCACCACCTGGCCGACTACGTCGACCGCGAGGGACAGAACGTCTTTACCCGTCCCAACCAGCTGTACGCCTGCTCGCTCCCGTACAGCCCCGTTTCGGAGGAAGTGCAGGCCGAAATCCTGCATGCCGTGGAGCGCGAACTGGTGACGACGCGGGGCATCCGCACCCTGTCGCCCAAGAACCCGCTCTACCGTTCCCGTTATGAGGGCAACCAGATCGAGCGTGACACCGCCACCCACAACGGCTGCACGCGTCCCTGGCTGCTGGGCGCTTACGTGACCGGCTGCTTCAAGCTGTTCGGCCCGTCATTCGTCCGCAAGGCACAGGAACTGATCGACGGCTTCCAGGAAGACATGAACGTCCATGGCATCGCCGCGGTGGCCGAGATCTACGACGGAGATCCGCCGTATATCCCGCACGGCGCCATCAACTCCGCGCTCAGCGTGTCGGAGATCCTGCGAGTGAAACATATGATCAAGCAATACAAGGAGGAATCGTTATGAGAGTCCTGATGTTCGGCTGGGAGTTCCCGCCCCATATCGCGGGAGGTCTGGGCACGGCCTGCTACGGAATGACCAAGGGCCTGGCGCATGCCGGGGTGGAGGTGCTGTTCGTGATGCCTTCCGCCAGCGGCGATGAAGACCAGAGCGCCGTGCGCATCATCAATGCCAGTGACATTGCCGTCTACGACAGCTGCCACGACATCGACGAGTTCCTGAGCAGGGTGCAGTTCCTGCGCGTGGGATCCAACCTGCATCCCTACATCGACCCGGTCGATTTTACCGACCTGGTGGAGGAGGAGCAGCGCAACCAGAGCGAGGAGTTCAAGTTCTGGTTCCGCCAGAAATACCAGTTCTCCGGCAAGTACGGCAAGAACCTGATGGAGGAAGTGTCGCGCTATGCGATGGTCGGCGGTGCGATCGCCGCCGAGCAGTCGTTCGACGTGATCCACGCCCACGACTGGCTCACCTACCTGGCCGGCATCGCCGCCAAGCGCGTGTCGGGCAAGCCGCTGGTGATCCACGTTCACGCCACCTCGTTCGACCGCGGCAGCGCCGACAACATCGACACCCGGGTGTACGACATCGAGCGGATGGGCATGCTGGAGGCCGACAAGGTCATCACCGTGAGCGACCTGACCCGCAATATCGTCATCAACAAATATGGCATCGATCCCGCCAAGGTCGTGACGGTCCACAATGCCGTCGATTTCTCCGGACGCGAGAAGATCTCCGTGGAGCGCGGTGTGCGCGACAAGGTCATCACCTTCCTGGGTCGCATCACCTTCCAGAAAGGCCCCGAGTATTTCATCGAGGCGGCCGCCAAGGTGCTCAAGGTCTGCCCGAACACCCGTTTCGTGATGGCCGGCAGCGGCGACATGATGAACCGCTGCGTGCGTTACGTGGCGAAGCTCGGCATCTCCGACCGTTTCTATTTCACGGGCTTCCTGCGCGGCGACGACGTGCAGAAGATGTTCGCCCTCTCCGACGTGTACGTGATGCCTTCGGTGTCCGAGCCCTTCGGTATCTCGCCGCTCGAGGCGATGAAGACCGACGTCCCGACCATCATCTCGAAGCAGTCGGGCGTGGCCGAGGTGCTCAAATATGCCATCAAGGTCGACTTCTGGGATGTCAACGCCCTGGCCGACGCGATGTACGGACTCCTCAACTATCCGTCCCTCTCCCATCTGGCCGCGGAGAAGGGGCGCGAGGAAGTCGACAACCTGAAATGGGACGGCGCCGCCCTGAAGGTGCGCGACGTCTATCAGTCGGCCATTGACGGTCAATAAGAAAATAAAAAAGTATAGATATGAATAAGTCAGTTTGTTTCTATTTCCAGGTCCATCAGCCCGACCGCCTGCGGCAGTTCCGCTTCTTCGACATCGGCAACGACTTCCACTATCTCGACGACTTCTCCAACCGGACCATCGTGCGCCGGGTGGCCGAGCGTTGCTATCTGCCCGCCAACAAGATGCTGCACGACCTGATCCTGCGCAACAACGGCGCCTTCAAGGTGGCATTCTCCATCTCCGGCACCGCCCTCGAGCAGTTTGAGCGCTATGTACCTGAGGTCATCGACAGCTTCAAGGCCCTGGCCGCCACGGGTTGCGTGGAGTTCCTCAGTGAAACCTATTCCCATTCGCTGGCCTCCCTCGCTTCGACCGCCGAGTTCAAGAAACAGGTGAAACAGCACGCCGACCTGATGAAACGCCTCTTCGGCGTCAAGCCCACGGTGTTCCGCAATACCGAGCTCATCTATTCCGATGCCATCGGCGAGACGGTGGCCGGCATGGGCTACGATGTGATGCTGACCGAG
>Ga0310696_10002775_pt1 | contig 22615 bp, 14 predicted proteins | sample AusTroGonzalo_MG_4_FD_203885 | JGI IMG/M metagenome (GOLD analysis project Ga0310696, IMG submission 203885) | Bovine rumen microbial communities from tropical cattle in Woodstock, Queensland, Australia - Gonzalo_02 (v2) (version 2) | ecosystem: Host-associated > Mammals > Digestive system >...
CAGGCTCGCGATCAACGATGCCAGCAGCAGGACGACGCCGCACCATGCGACAAAAGCAGGTATGTCGAACGCGTGGAAAAAGGCTCCGGCGCACCACGGCACCCCGGCCGCCAGCACTGCAAACGACGCCCAAAACAGGATCTTCCCGAAAAGGGCCCCGCCGGTGCTCGGGGGCGTACCGCCTTCGGGTTGGCGTGTGCGCCGCAGACGCACGCAAAACGCGCCGGCGCGTTCCTTCGCACCAGCTAAAAAACATGGTAACGGGTTTTTCATGGATTTTGCCATCGAACGGGGTGAAATACTGGATGAAAAACGAAATCCGATCATTGCTTTTTCATAATTTATACCGCAACAGATAAATTGCAAGTCCCGTTCGCCGCATTGACGTTTTTTTGTCCGTTTTTTTCCGGCTGTGAGATGAATGGGGCCGACCGGTCCCTGATTTCGACCGGTCGGCCTCTGCTGGTACTTTGAATGAGGTGTCTCAGCCCGGATCAGTTGGCCGAGTTGAGCTTCTGCTGGAGCGCACGCATCTTTTCGCGGTAAGTCGTGGGATCCGAGTCACGGAGCTTCTGGATCTCTTCGTACTCTTCCGGGAATTTCTCCTGGATCTGACGGATGGTGCTGGTGTTTCCACCGCGCGTCGCGCCGCGTCCGCCCTGCTGGGGCGCGCCTGCCATGGCGCCGCGTCCGCCGGCAGGAGCAAGCGAGATGTTGTTCTGCTGTGCGAGCTCGGTGAAGGAGCGCATCGCGGAAGCGGAATCGGTCTTGTCGGTCTCAAGGAGCTTGTCGATGGCGTCTTTTTCCTTGGCGAGGAATTCGAGCGTCTTTGCCTTCTGCTGTTCGGCCGTGTCGGGAAGTTCGACTTCAGCTTTTTTCGCGAGTTCGGCGAGCTTGGCGTTTGCGTCGGCGATATCCTTCTGGATTTTCGCGTAAGCTTCTTTGTCCGCCGCTTCGATCTTTTTCAGAGCCTCTTCGCGCGGAGTGTCGGCTTTGAGACGGTCAATGGTCTGCTGGAGCTGGCCGTTGCGGGCACCCATACCGGGCATCATGCCGCCCTGGCCGCCCATGCCGCCGCCGAAGCCGCCCCTGCCACCCTGGCCGCCCATGCCGCCGCCGAAGCCGCCCATGCCGCCCATGCCGCCGCCGAAGCCGCCCATGCCGCCCTGGCCGCCCATGCCGCCGCCGAAGCCGCCCATGCCGCCCTGGCCGCCCATGCCGCCGCCGAAGCCGCCCATGCCGCCCTGGCCGCCCATGCCGCCGCCGAAGCCGCCCATGCCGCCCTGGCCGCCCATGCCGCCCTGGCCGCCGCGACCGCCACGGCCGCCGCCCTGGCCGCCTGCGCCACCCATGCCGCCTGCGCCACCGGCGCCGCCGCCACGGTTGCCGCGATTTCCGCCACGGCCTGCGCCGCCTGCGGCACCCATATCACCGCCGAAGTTTCCCATGCCGCCGGGCATTGCCGCTGCGCCGCCTGCGCCGCCTGCGCCGCCGGGCTGGACTTGTCCTGCGCCGCGGTTGCCGCCGCGATTTCCGCCGCGGTTGCCGCCGCGACCTGCGCCGCCGTTACCTTGCCCCTGGGCGAAAGCGACACTGCCGGTGAGGGCGAGCGCCAGGATAGCAACTGTCATTTTGTTCATGGTTTCGTTCCTTTCAAATTGCGTTGGTTGTTGTGATGATGCATGGCATCGTTACAGGTTTTGTTTTACCATTGATAATAGAACGCCGGTTTCCCGGAAAATCTACACGGAAAACATTTTTTTTTCGGGAATCTTTTTCCGCTGTGCCCAAAACGGCCTTCGATACAGTCCCGGGACACGCCCGCCGGACATTCTCCCGTTTTCCGGACATCCTCCCTTTTTTTCCCGGACGGTGTTTCCGCAAATGGCGGAGCGTTTTTCCCTGAAAAATGCTTGCAAAAGAGAAAAGAAGTGCTATAGTGAATGGAACAAAAAACAGGAAAAGGAACCGTACAATGGCGATCCCGTACAAACAGGAAGTCCTCCGGAAAATGGTGCATCTGAGCTCCATCTGGATGCCCGCCGCGCTTTTCTATCTCCCCGCGTGGTACGGAGATGCGGGCCGCTGGTTCAATGTGATCATGTTCGGCACCTTTGCCGTGTTGAACGTCCTGATCGAGATCGCGGTCTTCCGGGGCGTTCCGTTCGTGACGCCGCTTTACAAGGCGTTGTTCGGCAAGATGGCCCGGGAGAGCAAACCCGGCAGATTCCGGTTCAGCGGAGCGCCGCCGATGTATGCCTCGGCATGTCTGACCGCGCTGTGCTTTGAACACCGTGTGGCGTCCTGCGCGTTTGCGATCCTGATCCTGAGCGACACGGCTGCGGCGCTGATCGGCCGGAAATGGGGGCGTCACCGTTTCTCCAACGGCAAATCGCTGGAAGGTTCGGCGGCGTTTCTGCTGGTCGGCTGCCTGATCGCGAAGTGCTACTGCCTTGCCGGAGATCTGCCGGACGCGACTGCGGCCAACTGGCTGGGGGGCGTGGCGGCCGCCTGCGTCGCCGAATTCTTCAACGAACAAATCCACCTGGACGACAATTTCACGATCCCGCTGATCTTCGGCGCCATCGCGCAATTCCTGCCCCAGGTGCTGTAAAAAAAAGGAGCCGGATCCATCATGGGCGAACCGAGACTTTACCGTTACGATACGCACATCCACACCTCCGAGGGAAGCAAATGCGCAAAATCCTCGGGCCGCGAGGTCGCCGAGGCTTATTACGCGCGCGGCTACGACGGCATCATCATCACGGACCATTTTTTCAACGGAAACAGCACAGTTCCCCGCGATTTGCCGTGGCGTGAACGGGTCGAGCTTTTTACGGCGGGCTACCGGGCGGCGAAAGAGTACGGCGACAAGGTCGGGATGCAGGTGCTTTTCGCATGGGAGGACTCCTCCGAGGGCAACGATTTCCTGACTTACGGTCTCGACGAGAACTGGCTGGCGGACCATCCTTTCATCGACCGTCTCCCGCTCGTCGATTACCTGAAATATATCCGTTCCGAGGGTGGCACGATCATCCACGCGCATCCGTTCCGGCAGGATTACTACATCCCGATGATCCGTCTGCTCCCCGATCAGGTGGATGCCGTGGAGATCATGAACGGCCACCGCAAGGACGAGGAGAACCGCCGCGCGAAATGGTACGCCGACAGCTACGGCCTGCCGTGGACGGCGGGATCGGACAACCACGACGTCGTGAACGGTTTCGCCGAGACGGGGGTGCTGCTGGACGAACGCCTCACGGATACGGCGCACTATGCGCGGCTCGTCCTCGAACGCAGAATCCGCGACATTTTCCCTCATCTCGACGGGGGAGGACAAGTCCTTCCCTGAATAGTGCCCGGCTTCTCCCGGGCACGGGGGAGGGGACAAGTCCTCCACAAAAGAGTGCCCGGCTTCGCTTGCGCAAAAGGACGTGAAAAGAGCCGTGCCCGGCATTGCGCGGGGCACGGCTGAATCGTTTTTGAACGGAGAAGCTGGCTGTTTCTCTCAGCCGGATTTCTTCAGCAGATAGATGCCGTAGCCGCCGAAGATGACGGTCGGCGCAAGTCCGGCTATGACCGGCCCGGGGTCGAAATGGAGAAGCTTCGTGATGAAATCGAAGGAGAGGTATCCGTTTTTGCCCGCGACCATGAAGATCTCGTTGAGCACCTGATAGAGCACGGCGATGCCGACTGCCAGAGCAATGGCGGAGAAGATGCCGGAACGTTCGTTCCTGGTGGCCAGCGGGAGCGCGAAGAAGGCGCAGAGGAAGCATGCCCACGGAAACGCGAGGCGGTTGAACAGGATCGTCCGGTAAATGCAGCGCAGATTCGACGCCATGTTCTCCTGTTCGCGCAGGATGGAGTAGATTTCGAGAGAAGACAGCGCATCCGGTTCGATGACCGATTTGACGATGACGGAGGGTTTGTCCGGGATTTCCTCCTCGGAAAGGATCAGCGGGTCGGTCATCGACGGGTCATTTTCCGGGGTGATGGCGTCGCCGGGCAGACCGTCGTCGGAGTATATGTGGATCTCCGGCTTGTAGAATTCCCAGCCCTTGCCGGGTACGTAGTGCGTCTTTTCGGCTTCGATGGTGCGCTTCAGGACGAGGCGGCGCGGGGAATCCGGATTCTTCTCGAAGATTTTGAGCTTGACCTTTTCCTGGTAATCGTCATAGAACTGGCCGAAATACCAGCTGCGGAGACGGTCGCCGCTGTGGAACTGAAGCCGCGAATTGGTCTGTTCGACGTAATTGGGATTGGAGAGCATTTCCTTCACGATGTCCGCCCTGCGGGTCGTTTCCGGGACGAGCTCCTCGTTGAAATAGAAATTGACCAGCATGACGCAGAAGCCGATGGTGAAGATCGGCAGTCCGCAGCGGATGAGCGAGATGCCGGATGCGCGGATGGCGGTGAGCTCGCGGTTGCGGCCCAGATTGGCGAGCGCATACATGCAGGCGAGGAGGACGGTGATGGGAAGGATGAACCGGATGTTTCCGGGGATTTTCAGGAGGAAGAAGAGGACGGAGACGGCGAATGTGGCCTCGTTGTCAAGGAAATCGCCGACTTCGTTGTACATGTCCATGATGATGAACAGGAGCGTGAAGGCGAAAAGCAGAATGAAGAACGGGACGAGAAATGCTCGCAGGATGTAGCCGTCGAGGACGGGCATCCAGGTGAACTTGCGGCCGTCGCGGGAATGTTGAGGTGTGGACTTGGGATCGGACATGAAAAACGATGATGGGGAGTTTTCGTCCGTCCCGGCGTCACCGTGAGGATGGCGCCGGAACGGGGGTGATGGTTGAAGGAGGGATCAGCCTCTGCGGCGCTGCGTGCGGCGTTTCTTCTCGCTCGGCTTTTCGTAGTGTCTCCGGTTGCGGAGTTCCTTGAGCGTGCCTTCCTTGTCGAGTTTCTTTTTCAGACGGCGGAGTGCGCGTTCGATCGAGTCGCCTTTCTTGAGTTTGACTTCCGTTGCTTCCATGTTAGTTCACCCCCTTTCCTGAACTGATGTCATCGTATTTCATAGGTGTTGACCTCGTGATGCGGTTTGCGGTTATTCGTTGGAGAACCCGGCCTCGTCGGAGAGCATGGCGCGGAGTTTCGCGAGTGCCTGGTTCTGGATTTGGCGGACACGCTCGCGCGTGCGGCGGATTTCCTGGCTGACCTCTTCCAGCGTTTTCGGACGCTTGCCGTCGAGCCCGAAGCGGAGCTGAAGGATCAGGCGTTCGCGGTCGTCGAGTTCGGAGAGCAGGGAGAGCAGCCTGTGAACGGATTCCTCGTCGCCGAGGATGCGGTCGGGCGTCATGGCTCCGCGGTCGGGGATGATATCCTGGAATTCGCCGTCTTCGCCCTGCTGGATCGGATCGTGGAGCGAGAACGTGCGGAGATCGGCAAGGCGCAGTCCGGTGACGGTGCGTCCGCTGAAGCCGAGGTTTTCGGCGATTTCGTCGTCGGTGGGCTCGCGGCCGAGTTTCTCCGTGAGCTTCATCTTGACGGATTTGATCTTGTTGATCTTGCCGGCGGACTGGACCGGGATGCGGATGACGCGGGCCTGGTTCGCGAGGGCACGGCGCATGGACTGCTTGATCCACCAGGCGGCATAGGAGCTGAACTTCGCGCCCTTGGACGGGTCGAACTTCTCCACGGCGCGCATGAGTCCGATGTTGCCCTCGGAAATGAGGTCGAGCAGCGGCAGCCCGAGGCCTTTGAAGTCATGGGCGATTTTCACGACCAGGCGCAGATTCGCCTCGATCAACGTCGCGCGGGCTTCATCGTGCGAATCGTGGCTGGCGCCGTGGATCCGGGATGCGAGGACGACTTCCTGGTCTTTGGATACGAGGGAGATCTGGCCGATGTCGTGCATGTAGACCTTCATCGTGTCGTTCTTTGTGACCGGGCCATGCTTGGCTGCGACCTTTGCGTTTTTCTTGTCGAGCAGAGGGTCCTTGTCCTCGTTCATGTACTTGGAAAGGTCGATCTCGGAGGCGTCCTCGACATCCTCAAGCTGGGCGGGCATATCCTTTTCCGACGGTTCGGAAAGAACGCCGGAAGCAGTCTTCTTCGCGTTTTTCGCCGGGGCAGCGACGGCTTCCGGGGCCGGAGCGGCCTTGACCCGGACCTTGAGCTGTGTTTTCTTCGGCTTCGCCGCAAACACAGACTGTTTCGCCGGAGTCTTCTTCGTTGCGGCCTTTGCTTCCTGTTTCGCGGCTTCGGCTTTCGCCGGAGGCGCGGTTTTTGCCGTCCCGGACCTGTTTCCGGCCGCGGACTTGGTCGCTGCAGCGGCTTTCTTCGCGGGGACGGTCTTGATCTCGACCTTCATGGCGGATTTGCCGACGGCGGCTTTCGCCGGAGTCTTCTTCGCGGCGGCCTTTGCTTCCTGTTTCGCGGCTTCGGCTTTCGCCGGAGTCTTCTTCGCGGCGGCCTTTGCTTCCTGTTTCGCGGCTTTTTTGCCTGCGGATTCCAGCTTGACAGCCGGCTTGAACTTCTGTTTCGCGGAAGCTGTTCCGGTCTCGATTTCTTCGAGAAGGACTTCAGGTTTGAACGCTTTTTTCTTCGCCGGGGCGGCGGCCTTTTTTGCAGGCGCAGGAGTTTTGACCGTCTTTTTGACCTCGGCCTTCTTGGCAGGGGCGGGAGCCTTGACCGTCTTTTGGGGCTCGGCCTTCTTGGCAGGGGCGGGAGCCTTGACCGTCTTTTGGGGCTCGGACTTCTTCATAGGTGCGGCTTTTTTCGCATTTGCCTTTTGAGCGGGGGCGGAGCGTTTCGATGCGCCGGACGCGGGAGCTGTCCGGGGAGTCTGCGCGTTCTTCGCCTTGCCGGGGGCGGCGGCCTTCGCGGTTTTTCCGGTTCCGGCAGGCGTTTTCAGTTTTTGTTTCGCATCATTTTTCATCGAAAAAAAGGCTCCGGGGATTTGTTTTCCTGCATTGAGCTGTTATATTGATAGGCGTGACCGAATGGTTTCGGGCACAGCGGCTCAACCATGTTGAAACGACCCCATCAAGGTTTAAAAAACAATTGCATATACTATACTTCCTAAAAGGAAAAAAGGCAAGCGCGGAATGAAAAAAAGAGCCTGGAAAAGCACATTTTCGGGTCTGATCCCCAAAATGAAGCAGGGATGCTCACGCTTCGGCCCCATGGATCCCGACATGATGCCGATCGCGCTTTTCAGCCTGCTCTGCGGAGATGCCGCGTGCACCGGAAAGAAGAAGGAGTCCTCACCGGACCTGAAGGCGAAACGGCGCGCGGAAAAGTCCGCTGTCGCCGCGGAGAATTTGCAGCCGGATCCCGCCGGCGCGGAAGCCGGGAGCGGCCGCCGTTCCGTATTCTATGTGACGGCGTCGCAGTCCCGCGCGGAACAGTGCCGCGACGATCTGACTGCCTGGGCGGATGTTGCGGGCCGCAGGCTTACCATGCACATCCTCCCAGACGGTTCGACGCGGAGGCAGAGCCTTCTGCAATCGGATTCGCCCCGGGCCGAGGCGCTGCACCGCCTGCTGTTGGAGCCGCCGAATGTCTTTTTCGGGTCAGTCACGAGCCTGACTTCGCCCGCGCCAGTGCCGCGCCTGATGCGCGAGAGCGAACTGGAACTGAAGATCGGCGCGGAGATGGATCTGAAGGCCCTCGCGGAACGTCTTGTCGAAATGGGCTATGACGATGAAGTCGAGGTGGGCATCCCCGGCGAATTCGCCCGCCGCGGCGGCCTGATCGATATTTTCTCCTCCTCGGAGACGATGCCCGCCCGCGTGGAGTTTTTCGGAGATGTCATCGAGAGCATCCGTCTGTTCAGCCCGGACACGCAGATATCGACGGGCAAAGTGGATTCCTATCGCGTGATCCTGCGGTCGGGTTCGGGAACGGAAGGCATGATGGTGAACGGGCGCGAAGCGGCATCGGCTCCGGCGTTCGAGTACCTGTCGGAAGGCGGTTTCACGTTGGTCGAGGAGGTCCCGGGCGAGATACGGACGCATCTGGAACGCTACGGCACGCCGGAGGAAGTCGCCCAGTGGACCGAGTTCGAGAAGAAACTTCGCAAGCAGGGGCGGCTCGTGTCGTTCGAGGATGCCGCGGGCGCGGCGGAAAAGGAGTCCGGGCCGTGCGAAGTCTTTCCGTGTTATTCCACGGGACGCGACGCGATGGCGGCCGCCGCGGGACACGAGTTCGCCGCGGCCTCGGGAGACGGCAAGGAGCTGGACCAGGCATTTTCCGTGCTGGCGCAGCAGTTGACCGCGAGCCGGATCCGTCAGTGGCTCGAGGACAAAACGCATGTGACGCTGCTCGTGGGCCCGGATTCGGATCCGCATCAGGTGCGCCGCTGGATTCTGGACCACGACCTGTGCGAAAACGATCTGCTGACCATTGAGGAGGGGGCCGTCCCGTGCGGGTTCTACCTGCCGAAGAAACGACTTGCCGTCCTGACCATCCGGGAGCTTTTCGCACTGCCGTACCGACGCCGGAGCATGGCGCACGAGCTTCAGGCCGAGGACGACACGCCGCGGACCGAGCCTGTTCAGCGCGACGACGCGGCGGGCGTGATCTCCGCCGGGGACCTGGAGGAAGGCGATTACGCGGTGCATCTGAACTACGGCATCTGCAAATACCGGGGGCTGGACGTGATCGAGGCCGCCGGGGCCCGCGCTGAAATGATCCTGCTGGAGTTCGGCGACGATATGCTGCTGCGGATCCCCGTGCGCCAGGCGCATCTCGTTACGCGCTATGTGGGCTCGAAAAACACGCGCGTCACGCTCAGCCGCATTAATTCCAAACGGTGGGAAAAGGCGTGCGACGAAGCGCGGCATTCCGTGCGGAACCTCGCGTTCGAGATGCTCAAAATGCAGGCCGTCCGCATGAAACAGTCCGGCACGGCATTTCCCTCGGATGATCCCGAACAGGAGCTTTTCGAGCAGGCGTTTCCGTTCAAGGAGACCCCGGACCAGCTCCGCGCCGCCGCCGAGATCAAGGCGGACATGGAGTCGGCGCGTCCGATGGACCGTCTGCTGTGCGGCGACGTGGGGTACGGCAAGACCGAACTGGCGATGCGTGCGGCGTGCAAGTGTGCGCTTTCCGGACGGCAGACCGCCATGCTGGTGCCGACAACCGTGCTGGCTCAGCAGCATTACTACACGTTCCGGGAACGTTTCGCCGGGACAAGCATCGTGATCGAACAGCTTTCGCGGTTCCGGACGAAGCCGGAACAGCAGAAGATTCTGGAACGCCTCAGGCTCGGCCAGATCGACATCGTGATCGGCACGCACCGGCTGGTCCAGAACGACGTCTCGTTCAAAGACCTCGGACTTGTCATCATCGACGAGGAACAGAGGTTCGGCGTGCTGAACAAGGACTACCTGAAGCAGCTTCGCACGACCGTGGACGTGCTGACCATGACCGCCACGCCCATCCCGCGCACGCTTCACATGTCGCTGTCCGGCATCCGCGACCTCAGCACGCTGATGAACGCCCCCGTGAACCGTCTTCCCATCCGCACGGTCTTCGCGCAGTACGAGCCGAATCTGGTGCGCGTGGCGATCGAACGCGAACTGAACCGCGGCGGCCAGGTGTACTACCTGCACAACCGCGTGAAGACGATCGAGAATGCCGCGCTCGAGATCGGCGCGATGTTCCCGGACGTCCCGCTCGGCATTGCCCACGGCCAGATGGACAAGGCAGAGCTCGAAGACGTCATGTCGTCGTTCATCGAGGGAAAAACGAAGATACTGGTCTGCACCTCCATCATCGAGTCCGGCATCGACATCCCGAACGCGAACACCATCATCATCGAACGTGCGGACCGGTTCGGCCTCGCCGAACTCTACCAGCTGCGCGGCCGCGTAGGGCGCTGGGTGAGGCAGGCGTACGCCTATCTCTTCCTGCCGAAGGACGGCATTCTGACCGGGGACGCCCGCAAGCGCATCGCCGCCATCCGGCGCTACACGCATCTCGGCGCGGGATTCCAGCTGGCCATGAGCGACCTGGAGATCCGCGGCGCGGGAAACATCCTCGGCGAGGAGCAGAGCGGGCAGATCAACGCGGTCGGTTTTCATCTGTACTGCACGCTCCTGCGCGACTGCGTGGCGCTCTTCAAGGGCGAAAAGCTCCCGATCGCTCCCGATTGCGAGCTTTACCTCGATTTCCTGAGTTTCGCGGTCGAGCCGCCGTCCGGCAAGATCGCGGCGGGGATCCCCCTCGACTACATCGAATCTCCGCGCATGAGGCTGCACTGCTACCGAAGGCTTGCGATGTTCACCTCGGAAAATGACCTCGACGCATTCGCTTCCGAGCTGCGCGACAGGTTCGGACCGGTCCCCGCGGAAGTCGATCATCTCCTGCTGACGTGCCGGATCCGTCTTGCCGCTGCCGCCGCCGGGATTACGAACGTGACCTGCCGCGACAACCTCGTCTACCTGGAGAAGAACAAGCACATGCTCCGTCGCGACGGCCTGATCCCGGCGATCCTGGCAAGCGCGAAACCCGCTCAGAAACTGAAACTGGTCCTGCGCACCGTGCGCGAGTTCATCCCGCGGGCGGACCATGATTGACATAATCCCGAACGGCAGGAGGCCGCACCATGAAAATGACCGCAGTGCTGAACGATATCACGAGACTGAATGTGGACGCCATCGTCAATGCCGCGAACTGTTCGCTGCTGGGGGGAGGGGGCGTCGACGGCGCCATCCATCGCGCCGCCGGACGAAAGCTTTACGAAGCCTGCCTCAAATTCGGCGGCTGCCGCACGGGCGAGGCGCGCATCACGCCCGGGTTCGACCTGCCTGCGAGGTTCGTGATCCATACCCCGGGCCCGGTATGGCGCGGCGGCGGACACGGCGAACCGGAGCTGCTGCGTTCGTGCTACCTCAATTCTCTGTCGCTGGCGGAAGAGAACGCCTGCCGAGTCGTGGCGTTTCCGGGCATCAGCATCGGCGTGTACCGTTATCCGCTCGAGGCGGCAGTGAAGATCGCCGTGGGGACGGTGGGCGCCTGGACGGGCAAACTGCCGGAAGAAGTGATCTTCTGCGCGTTCTCCGAAAACGTGCTTGAAGCGTACCGCGAGGCGCTGGCCGCATTTCGGGCGTAACGGCTGATTAGAAAAGAGGAGAGAGTGTATACCGGGCGGACCGTGCTGTCGTGCAGCACGGCTCTGCCTCGGTGGAGGGGTTGCCATCCGTGCGCAAGCGAAGCTGAGCGCACTGCTTTCGTGGAGGGGTTGCCATCCGTGCGCAAGCGAAGCTGAGCGCACTGCTTTCGTGGAGGGGTTGCCATCCGTGCGCAAGCGAAGCTGAGCGCACTGCCTCGGTGGAGGGGTTGCCATCCGTGCGCAAGCGAAGCTGAGCGCACTGCCTCCGTGGAGGGCTTGCCCTCCTCAGAACATCCGGCGAACGTACTCGAAAAGGATGACCGTGGCGGCTTGGGCCACGTTCAGGGATTCCGCGTCGCCGGGCATCGGGATGTTCAGTCCGCGGGAATTTTCGAGTTCGGCCACGCCTGTCGCCTCGCAGCCGAGGATGATCGCGCTGCAGTCGAAGAGATCGGGCTCCAGAAAGACGTTGCCGCCGCTGGCGGGGAGGGTGCGGTAACAGGTCTTCACGCCGAGTTTCCGCAAATCCGCGGCAAGCTCGGTCAGGTCGCCGCCGCAACGAATCCTGAGGGCGAACTGCGCCCCGGACGCGGACCGGACCACCTTGTCCGAAAACGGGTCGGCGGTGCCGCGTGTGAGCCAGACTTCGTGCAGGCCGACGGCGCGGGCCGTGCGCAGGATGGTGCCGAAATTGCCGGGGTCGCCAACGCGGTCGAGCACAAGTGCGAACGGGTCGGCCATGGGCGTGTCCATCGGGACGGGCTCGGGACGGCGGGACAGCACGAGAATGCCCTGGGAGTGGACCGTGGGTGCGATGCGGTCGAATTCGGCCTGTGGGAGGATGACGGGCTCGACCGGAGAGGGAAAAGGCAGGGAGACGTCTTCACGGAGGATGACGAGTTCGACGAGGTCCGGCGCGAGGGAAACGACTTCACGCGAGGCACGGAGACCGTCGCAGAAACAGTATTCGGAGTCGCGGCGGCCGTGGCGCGTGCGGAGCGCCCGGAGCAGCGATTCGGTACGTCTGGTCAGACCGCCGGATTCGGACATCCGAACCCCCGGAGGTCAGAGGACAGGCTGAATCGTGACGTCTTCGGCAGGAGCCTGCGCGTCGGCAGCGGGCTGAGCGGCATCCTCGGCGGGAGCCTGCGCTTCTTCGGCGGGAGCGTCGGCGGGATCTTCCGCGACCGTGATGGATACGGTCGACGGATGGATCTTTTCATTGAGGAACTTTGCGAGAGACGCCCAGAAAACATAGGTTTCGGAAAGTCCCGGTTTGCTGACATCGAGGTCGATGAGCTTCAGCATGGCATCGGCCTTCATGTTCTGGTCGAGCGAGGCGAAAATACGCGCCGCGGAGTAGGCGGCTTCCACGCGGAGGTCTTCGGGCGTGGTCTGGGAACGGTTTGCGATGGTCTCGAACTCTTTTGCGGCGTCCTCTTTCTGTCCGAGGGTTTCGCTGATGGATGCGGCGTCAAGAGCGGCCCGGATCCGAACGAAATGTTCAGCCTTGGGGGAATTTGCGACGGCGAGAAGATATTCGCGGGCTTTCGTCAGATCTTCCGGTTTCTGGCTCCTGATAAGGTCTTCGGCGAGCATAAGGCGCGTGTAGTTCGTGGCCTCATGCGACGCATGCTTCGAGACGATGGCTTCACGTTGGGCGATATCGCCGGTATTTGCATTCGCGAGTTCCCGGCGGGCTTTTTCATCCGCGCTTCTGATCAGTCCCTGGATGATGATGACGATGGAGACGACGACCGCGAACGCGCAGACGCCGATGATGACCTTCTTCCAGTTCGTGGCCATCCAGATCTCGAATTCGTCCAGCATGTTGGAAATGGCGGGTTCCTCCTTCGAGGCTTCGGGGCGCTTGTGCTGCTGCATTTCGGCGAGCTGGTCGAAGGATTCGATTTTTTTCTTTTTATTGTTGGCCATGGTGAGGTATGTCTTTCCAAAATGATAGAGTTGCGTTTTGAAATGATTCTAATAATATAGCGCATGCGGACGACAAAATCAACTCGAAAAGGACGGATGCTGAGTTTTTTTCGCGGTTTTTGACGCCGCGGGCATGATTCCGACGGCAAAAAACGCCCTTGCCGGAAAAACGGCAAGGACGTTTTGTGTCTGGGGGCAACACAGTTTTCAGGACTTGAGCGGAGCACGGCACTGCCGCAGTTGAGGCTCCGTCTTCCCGTGTTTGAGCGTAGCCAAACACTATTCGACACATCTTGTGTGCCGTCGCGGAGCACGGCACTGCCGGAGTGGAGGCCTCTTTTCCCCGTGTTTGAGCGTAGCCAAACACTACTCGACACACCTTGTGTGCCGTCGCGGAGCACGGCACTGCCGCAGTTGAGGCTTTGCCTCATTCCCATTCGATGGTTCCCGGGGGCTTGGACGTGATGTCGTAGACGACCCGGTTCACACCGTCGACTTCATTGATGATGCGGTTCGAGATGCGAGCGAGGAGCGGATAGGGCAGACGGACCCAGTCGGCGGTCATGCCGTCGCGGCTTTCGACCGCGCGGATGGCGATGGCGTCCTCGTAGGTGCGTTCGTCGCCCATGACGCCGACGGAGCGCACGGGCAGGAAGACGGCGAAGGTCTGCCAGATCTTGTAGTAGAGGTTGGCTTTCTTCATTTCGTCGACGATGATGCGGTCCGCGCCGCGGAGCACGGCGAGTTTGCCGGGCGTGACTTCGCCGAGGCAGCGGACGGCGAGTCCGGGGCCGGGGAAGGGCTGGCGCATGACCATTTCCTCGGGCAGGCCGAGCTGGCGGCCTACCTCGCGGACTTCGTCTTTGAAGAGGCGGGAGAGCGGTTCGAGCAGCTTGAACTGCATGTGTTTCGGCAGGCCGCCGACGTTGTGGTGGCTTTTGATGACCGCGCTCGGATTGCCGTCGATGGAGATGCTTTCGATGACGTCCGGGTAGGTGGTGCCCTGAGCGAGGAACGTCACGTCGGGGATGTTTGCGCAGGCGTCGTTGAAGACCTGGATGAACTCTCCGCCGATGATCTTGCGTTTGCGTTCGGGTTCGGTGACGCCCGCGAGCTTCGAGAGGAAGCGGTCGGTGGCGTCGACGTACACGAGCGACATCTTGAACGTGCCGCCGAAAAGTTCGCGGACGCGTTCCGGTTCGTCCTTGCGGAGCAGGCCGTTGTTCACGAAGACGCAGGTGAGCTGGTCGCCGATGGCCTTGTGGATGAGCGCGGCGGCCACGGAGGAATCGACGCCGCCGGAGAGGCCGAGAATCACGTTTGCGGAACCGACGGTCTCGCGGATCTCCGCCACGGAGCGTTCGATGAAGTCGGACATGGTCCAGTTCGCGGAGCAGCCGCAGATGCCGAGGCAGAAGTTTTCGATGACGAGCGGTCCCATCGGGGAGTGGACGACTTCGGGATGGAACTGGATGCCGTAGAGACCGCGGGCGATGTTCTGGATGGCGGCGAACTCGGTGTTGTCGGTCTTCGCGCACGTGGCGAACCCCTCGGGCAGACGCGTGACCTTGTCGCCGTGCGACATCCACATCTGGGTCTGTGCGGGCAGGTCCTCGAAGAGCGGGGAAGCCGAGGTCACGGAGACGATTGCCTTGCCGTATTCGCGGGCGTCGCCGTGGGCCACTTCGCCGCCGAGCGTTTCGACCATGAGCTGGAGCCCGTAGCAGATGCCGAGCACCGGGATGCCGAGCTTGAAGATGCCCGGATCGCATTTCGGAGCGTTGGCCTGGTATACGCTCGCCGGGCCGCCGCTCAGGATGATGCCCGCGGGGGCCGCTTCGCGGATCTCCTCCGCCGAGGTCTTCCAGGAGACGATCTTGCTGTAAACGTGGAGTTCGCGGACGCGGCGGGCGATGAGCTGGCTGTACTGGGAACCGAAATCCAGCACGAGAATGGTTTCAGGATGGTTCATGATGTCTCTTCCCGATAAATCTGAAAAACTGAATCATATAATATGCTACAAAAACGGCAAAAAATCCAGCCCGAATCGGTAGATTTTCCAAAAAAACACCGCAAGCGGTGATGAAGTAGTGTTCTGCTGCGCGAGAACACACCGCAAGCGGTGATGATGTAGTGCTCTCAGCTCCGCTTGAGCACACGGCATATAAAAAAATGCGCCCGAGTAGGACCGGGCGCTGTTGCAGTGGAGGGCTTGCCCTACTTCCAGCGGAGGATGCTGATGGAATTCGCGGGGAAGGTGTAGCGGAAATCGTCGGATTTCGCGCTGAATTCGCTCTTTGTCGGGCTGACGCGGAGCGGGTCCTCGAACGTGTTCTCCAGGCTCTGGTCGCTGCCGGAAAGCGTGACGGCCGACCCCTTCAGCGTGACGGATTTGGACGCGCCTGTGTCGATGGTGAGCGTGATGGGCTCGCGCTCGGAGTTGACGAACTTCAGGATGGTCTCGCCGGTCTTCTGGTCGACTCCGGCGACGGCGGCGAACGAGGAGTACTGCTGGATCTTCTGCGTAAAGATCTCCTTGCCGTCGAGGAAGCACTTCACCGTGTCGCCGTTCACGTCGATGCGGATGTCGTACCATTTGCCGGTCTCGATGACGCCGCCGATGCGGCGGGCGGGAGTGTCGGGATGTTCGATGGCGTGGTCGGTATTGCCCCAGCCGCCGAGGTTGAGCCAGCTTTTGGTCCCGGTGTCCGGCATGGCGAATCCGATGAGGAACCCTTCGCGGCCTTCGAGCTTCCTGGCCTTGACGGAAATGGTGTAGTCGTCCCAGTCCTCCTCGCCGATGATTGCGAGCGTGTCGGTGTCAAGCGTGGACTGCGTAAGCTCGCCGTTTTGGGCGAGCCACTGGCCGCGGACGGGCATGACGCCGTCAAGTCCCATCTTGAAATCCGGCGCTGCGAGGACCTTGTCGTTTTTCGTGATCCTGAGGTCCTTGTAGGCGACCTTGGTCTCCCAGGAGCCGAGCCCTACGAAGCCCTTGAACTTCTTCTGTTTCGTTTCGGAGACAGTGAGTTTCAGGTCGAGGTTGCGGTCCGCGCGGTTGTTCGCGAACATGACCTGAGTCCAGTAGGACGGGGTGCCGAAGACGCGGCTCTGGTCGAAGACGATGGCATCCGGGTTCCAGGTTTCCCAGCCGACGCGGCGGAAGAGCGGGGCGTAGGAGCTCATGATCACGATGTCGCCGTTGCGTTCGAGTCCGGTCATGAATGCCGCTTCGCCGAGCGCGGCATTGAGGTTTCCCTTGCCCGCGCCGCTGGTCACGGCGTATTCGCCGAAGTAGATCTCGGGGCCATTGCGGTCCTGGTCGTCGAAGCGCGCGGCGTCGCGGCGGAAGGTGTTGGAATCGGAATAGAGGTGCGGATCGAGGATGTCGTTCCTGTAGCCGGCGGTGGCTTCGTTTGCCACGAGGCGCATGTAGGGATACTTCTCGAGGATGGCCTTCGCGATGAGGGCGTAGCGTTCGGCGTAGTTGCGGCCGCCGTTCTCGTTGCCGATCTCCATGTACTTCATGTTGAACGGCGCGGGGTGTCCGTTCCTGGCGCGTTCGGCGCCCCATTTGGACGACACGGGACCGTTGGCGTATTCGATGGCGTCGAGGGCGTCCTGCACGAAGGGCTGCATCTCGTTCATCGGGACGGTGAAACGGTGTCCCATGCCGCAGTTGATGACGAAGAGCGGTTCGGCGCCGAGGTCTTCGCACATTTGCAGATACTCGTGGAATCCGAGGCCGTTGCTGACCTGGTATTGCCAGATGCACCACTGGCCCTTGCGCTGTTCGACCGGGCCCACGGAGTTCTTCCAGATCATGCGGTCCGGCATGTTTTCGCTCTCCACGAAACAGCCTCCGGGGAAACGCACGAATGCGGGCTTCATGGCGGCGATCATCTTCATGAGGTCGGGGCGGAGGCCGTTTTTGCGGTTTTTCCAGGTCCGGCGCGGGAAGAGGGAGACCATGTCCAGCCAGTAGGTGGCGGCCTGGCCGCTGGAGATCACAAACTGGCAGTTCGGGTCGGTGCGCTGGGCCGTGAGGAGGATCGTGTACTTGCGCCAGTCTTTCGCGGGCGTGAAGCTGTTGTGCGCGATGACCTTGCCGTCATGGCCGACGATGGAGATGTCGAGGCGTTCGCCGCCGTTCTCGGAACGCGCGTAGAACGTAAGGTCGTATTCGGCGCTCGCCTCCATGAAGATCTGCCCCGGCTGATTCCGGATGGCGTTCTGCCAGTTGCTGTTCGCCGCACGGGGGCGGCTGCCCTGCGGTCCGCCCACGAAACCGCCGTTGATGACGCGTCCGCCGGGTTCGGCGACGATTTTCAGCGAGGTCGGGTTGTTCTCGTTGATCGGGTTGGCGCGGTCGAGTGAGATCTGTGCTTTTTCGGAGAGCCAGGCGATCGGGAAAAAGACGTTGTCCTCGAACGAGCGGTTCTGGATCATTTCCGCATAGATGCCGCCTTCGCCCGCGCGGTTGATCTCCTCGAAGAAGATGCCGTAGAGCAGGGGACTGATTTTCGCGCCCGGATGGGCCGTGTCGATTTGGATCACGCCCGCGGACGGGGCCTCGGTCTCGACTGCCGCTTCGGCTGTGAACCGCCCTGCGAAAAGCGCGGCGGCGGTTGAGACTGCGAGGAAAGGCAGGGGAATGTTTTTCATGATGATATCATCCTTTCATTGGTCGGCGTTTCTGTTTTTGAAAAAAATGGGCGGGTCAGCTCTCGCGGTAACGGCGCATGGCGAGGCGAACCAGGTAAGCCGTGAGGATAAAGAAGACGGCGCCGGCGACGAAGACGCAGCGGATGTTCAGATGCGCCACGATCGGACCGCCCGCGAGCGGCGCGAGTCCGAGTCCGAGACAGCGCATGGCGGAAGCCCAGCCGAACATCTGACCGCGTGAGCGTTCGTCTGTCTTTTTTGCGAGCCAGATCTGCATGGCGGGGTCGATGCCGCTGCTCATGAATGTTGAGGCGAACCGCAGGAAGAAAAGCGCCGTGAGACTCCGGACGAGCGAAATGGAAAGCATGAAGACGGCGGTCATGGAAGCGGAAATGACCGCCAGGCGGCCTGGCGGGTAATGGTCGGCGAGATATCCGAGCAGGAATCCCGACACGACGCCCGCGAGGCCGCAGAGGCCGTTGAGCGCGCCGGTGATCTTCGACGCGCCTTCGATGCCGCCGTGAAGCTGCTGGACGAAAAGCGCGACGAATGAATTGTCGAATGAGCGGGCGAACATGACCAGTCCCATGATGATGAGGATCGGAAGAAGCAGGGATATCTGGGCTGTTTCCGGGCGAAGCGCATGAACCACGCCGCGGAACCCGGAACTTTTGCTCTCCGGCGGCGTGTAGTATTCGCGGAAGAAAAAAAAGACGGCGACGAACGCCATGACCATGCACAGGGCGGAGACCACGAACGCGGGGCGGTATCCGGCATATTCCGCCACATAACCCCCCGCGAATGCCCCGGCGATGTTGCCGGAGAACATCGCGCTGTTCAGCGCCCCGAGCGCGAACCCGTTGTGTTCGCGCGGAGTCTGCGTGGAGATGAGCGCCTGCGAAGCGGACATGGTGCCGCAGAAGGCGCCCTGGATCACGCGGAGGACGATGAGCATCACGGGGCTTTGCGCCACACTGATGAGGCCGAGCGCCACGGCTCCGCCCACATAGGAACGCAGGAGCATTTTCTTGCGTCCGTAGCGGTCGCCGAGTGCGCCCCAGACGGGCGAGAAAAACATCATGGTGAGCGGGCATGCCGCGCTGAACGCCGCGATCCAGTATGCGAGTTCGGCCTTGTTCGTGACTCCCATGTCCTTCTGAAGCAGATAGGAGATGAACGGCAGTCCGAACGAGAACCCGATGGCGGACATGAACTGCGCCAGCCAGATGACGCAGAGATGGCTTTTCCAGGTCCTGTTGAGGTCCGGCAGACTGTCGGAGAGCCGGACGGACCCGGGCGCATCCGCCGTTATGGATTGCCGGTTCCGCATGGTTTGCCTCCGTGTCAGGCGAGGTCTGCGCGGGCGGCCTCGAACGCCGCGAAGGCGTCGGGGAAGGGCGAGAGGGCGCGTCTGAGGATACCGTGGATGTGTGCGATGGCGACGCCGTAGTTGGTGAACGGGATGCCCTGTTCGCGGCAGTGCAGGATGCGGGAAAGGACGGCGCGGCGGTTGAACGTGCAGGCGCCGCAGTGGAGCACCAGGTCAAACCCCGACAGGTCATCCGGGAAGTCCGCTCCGGCGGCCACGGTGAATTCGATGCCGTCGGCATGGCGGTATTCGCGGATCCAGCGCGGGAGTTTCACGCGCCCGATGTCGTCTCCGATGGGATGGTGCGTGCAGGCTTCCGCCACAAGCACGCGCGAACCGTCGTGCAGGCGGTCGATGGCGGCGGCTCCGGCGGCGCAGGCGGCCAGGTCGCCTTTCATGCGTGCGAGCAGGATGGAGAAGGACGTGAGGGGAATTTCCGGCGGAACGGAACGCGAGGCGATGCCGAACGCCTGGGAATCGGTCACGGCGAGCGAGGGCGGCGTTTTCAGCTGCGCCAGCATATCGGCGATGCGGCGTTCGGTCACGCAGAGACAGAGCGCATCGTGGTCGAGCGTGTCGCGAATCGCCTGGACTTCCGGCAGGATCATGCGTCCTTTGGGCGCTTCCTTGTCGATCGGCGTGATGAGCAGAACGGGATCGCCAGGGGCGATGAGGTCGCCGAGCATGGGGCGGCCTCCGAGGAACCCTTCGGGCGCGGCATTTACGAGCGCGGCCCGGAGCGCGTCAAGCCCTGCGCCCGTCCGTGCGGAGACCGAGACATGGGGGATCTTTTCGGCGTCGAGCTTGGCGAGGAGCGCGGCGTCCGGCGCGGAAAGGTCGCTTTTTGCGAAGACCACGACGAGCGGCGTGGAGCGTCCGCGGAAGAGTTCGAGCACATCTTCCTCGGTTTCGCTCCAGGCTCCGTCGGTCACGAGGAGCGCGAGGTCGGTACGGTCGAAGATGCGGCGGCTTTTCTCGACGCGCATGCCGCCGAGGGCGGTGGGATCCTCGTCGAGCCCGGCGGTGTCGATGAAGAGGACGGGCCCGAGCGGGGGAAGCTCCATGGGTTTTTCGACGGGGTCGGTGGTGGTGCCGGGGACGTCGGAGACGATGACGACGTCCTGTCCGGCGAGTGCATTGAGGAGAGAGGATTTGCCCGCGTTGCGGCGTCCGAAGAAGCCGATCTGAAGGCGGAGTCCTTTGGGGGTGTTCTGGATCATGGCGGTGCGCTGTGCGCGTTTGTTGAGATGTTGTTATTTGTCTTTGGCTTTTGTATCGTCTTTGTCCGGAGAGACATAGACGATGTCGGAGAGGAGGACGTGGCCTCTGGAATCCGGCTGCATGCGGACGTTGAGCTCGATCGTTTCGAGTCCCGGTTTCAGCGGGATGACGACGTCAGCGGCGGTCACGGCCTTTTTATCGAAAACGGCTTTCCCGTTGAGGAAGACCGTGCCCTTGCCCGTCATGTTTTTGAATCGGATCGTGCCGCCCTTTGCGGTGATGCCGGCGGGAAGATCGAATTTGTTGTAGAAGAGCAGCCAGTCCTTCGGTTTGAGGGATTGTTCGATGCCGAGCTGTACGGGAGTGAGCTTGCTGAACGCTTCGCCGGAGCCTTCCGTGAGCGGTTCGGGCTGCTCGGAGGACGACTGCGAGATGCGCCAGCCGGAGATGGTGACTTCGTCCTTCGCGAAGCCTCCGACAACTGCGGGCTTTTGGGCCGGCTTGACCGTCTTGAGCGTGCAGGTGGCAGTCCTGAGCCCCTCGCTTTTCGCCGTGACGACGACGGAGCCCGTCTTGCCGGAATCGGCCTGGACGATGATCTGGGCGTAGCCGTTGAAGAGCGGACGGGAATCCGCCTTTTCGCTGAGGATGCAGGTGGGGTCGCCGTTGCCGACGCCGATGTTGCGGCCGGGGCCTGAGATCGCGAATTCGACGGGCAGATTAGCGTTCGGGACGATGCGCCCGGAAGCGTCGACGGCGCAGACCGTGACGGGGATGGCGTCATAGCCGTCGGCGGTGAACTCTGTGCGGTCGGGGATGAGCTTGAGCGCGACGGGTTTTCCGGTCGTCTCAATCTGCGTGCGGATGATTTCCCGTCCGCCCTTCCTGCCGATGAGGAGCAGCGTGCCCGGGGCGTAGGGGATTTTCTGCGTCAGCATTTCGAAGGGATCGACTTTGAATGTGCCGAGGTCCTTGCTGTTGAGGATGAAGGTGACTTCCTCGACGTTCGTCGCGCAGAAGACGTCGATGTCCTTGCCTTCCATGCCCTCGTGGTTCCAGTGCGGGACAGCATGGAGGACGGGGCGGTCGAGCCACTGCGCCTGCCGGATGTAGAACGCCGTCTTCGGGAAGCCGCAGAGGTCCATGCAGCCGAAATAGCTGCTGTTCGCGGGGAACTTGTTGTTGTAGGGGGTGGGCTCCCCGTGGTAGTCGAACCCGGTCCAGACGAATGTTCCGGCGAGGAAGGGGCGTTTCATGACGGCTTCCCAGTCCTTGCGGTGGGTGGTGCCCCAGCTGGCGGCGTCGACGTCGTAGGACGTGCTGATGCATTTTTCGCGGTCGGTGGCGAACTCGCCGCGCGTTTCAAAAGCGCTGGCGCCTTCCGTGAGGAGGATCGGGACGCTCGGGTATGCGGCGTGGAAACGGTCGATCTGGCCGTACTGGTAGTTGAAGCCGACGATATCGAGGACGTTTCGGGCGCTGTCCTGGGAGAAGTAGCCGCCGTTCATGGCGGCGAGTACGGGCCGTGTCGGATCTTCGGCTTTGATGGCTTTGACCAGAGCCCGTGCAATCTCCTGCCCGCGGTATTCGCCCTGCAGGGGTTCTTCGTTGAAGATGCTCCATGCGATGACCGAGGGATGGTTGCGGTCGCGGCGGACGAGCGCGCGGATGTTTTCGAGTGCTTCCGGGCCTGCGCTGAAGGTGCGGTTTTCGTCGATGACGAGGAGGCCGTATTTGTCGCAGAGGTCGAGGATGTTTTCGCTCGGGGGGTTATGGGAGCAGCGGTAGGCGTTCGCGCCCATTTCCTTGAGTTTTCTGATGCGGAATTCCTCGATGGAGGCGGGGACGGCGACGCCGACGCCCGCATGGTCCTGGTGATTACAGACGCCCTTGAACTTGAGCGGCTTCCCGTTGATGGTGAATCCGTTGGTGAAGTCGAACTTGATCACGCGGAACCCGAAGTTGACGGATTTCTCGTCGAGGACGCGGGACTGGTTCTTGACCGTGACGTTGAGCCTGTAGAGGGCCGGGGTCTCCGGGAACCAGAGTTCGGGCGAAGTGATGCGGATGGAGAAGGGGACCTGAAGCGTTTTGTTCGCCGACAGGTTCGATATGATGCGTTTGGACTCGAGCTTCTTTCCGTCCGGTCCGAAGACGTCGATGTCCATGGTCGGGGAAACGTCGGTTGCGCTGTCGTTGACGAGCTCGATCTGGCCTCCGACGCTCCAGCCGTCGATCTTGACCTCGGGCTTGACCAGGATCCCGGCTTCCGTGGCGATGTGGACCGGCTCGCTGACGATGAGCTTGACGTCGCGGTAGATGCCGGCGCCCTCATACCACCAGCCTTCGAAGACGGC
>Ga0310696_10002776_pt1 | contig 22597 bp, 15 predicted proteins | sample AusTroGonzalo_MG_4_FD_203885 | JGI IMG/M metagenome (GOLD analysis project Ga0310696, IMG submission 203885) | Bovine rumen microbial communities from tropical cattle in Woodstock, Queensland, Australia - Gonzalo_02 (v2) (version 2) | ecosystem: Host-associated > Mammals > Digestive system >...
TCGGTGCTTCCGAAGTTATCGGCGGAATGGTCATCGACCTCGTAAGTACATTCGTTATGTCCAGAGAAGATATCTGCCCGTTCGTATTCTTCATCGACGAGGTTCACAGATATGCTAAGTCCAGATATTCAGACAAGGAATACCACGGAGGTCTCACACTCCTCGCAAGAGAAGGCCGTAAGAAGGGTATCTTCCTCTACCTGACAACACAGAACCCTAAGGACGTATCCCCGATCCTCTTCGGTCAGATCGGTACGATGCTCATCCACAGACTCATGCTTAACGATGAGATCAGGACTGTAGAGAGCCACCTCGACGATTATGCTATCAAGCACGTCAGAAAGCTCAATCAGGGTGAAGTTATCCTCACCAGCGTTAACCTCCTCCACAACATGTTCATCCATGTTAAGAAGAGCCCGAGAACGCAGCACAACGACACACCGTTGCTCTGATATTTATATAGAGTTGATATTAAAAAGGCGGGAACCACGGGTTTCCGTCTTTTTTGTTTGGGTGTGTGTTGGCCCGCGGGGCGTGGTCGGGGTCGGGGACGGGGACTGGCGGTTTTTCAGTCAAAACTTCAGTCACGTGACTGAACTTTTGACTGAATTTTAGCTATATTCCGCCGTTTTTCAGTCAGAACTTCAGTCGGCCGACTGAACTTTTGACTGAAGTTTTCTCGTGCGCTTCAAAATCCCGTTTGTTTTCCCGTTACGTAACGGAGTTTCTAACGGGATTTTCGCCAAACCCGCTCAAAATCCCGTTGATTTTCCCGTTATATAACGGGATTTTCAACGGAGTTTTCGCCAGCCTGCAAAAATGCGTTAAAAAATACGTTTCCCTACGCATCGAAAAACGCAATATCGGCGTTTTCGAGCCAAAAGTACGTTAAAAAATACGTTTACATACGTAATAAAAAACGCATTTTCGGCCCCAAAAGCCGGAAAATACGTTAAAAAGTACGTTCCCTAACGCATTAAAAAACGCATCCGTAATCCGCAACGTCAACACAACAAAAAACTACCCGCTAAACACAAACTTTAGCGGGTAGTCAGAATTCAGATCAAAGCCCAAAGAATCACAGATTCTTGTAGTACACCTCGATAAGGCCCTTGAGGATCATGTCGGTGTCGACGGTGATCTTGTGGCGGCAGAGGGGCGCGATGAGTGCGGCGTATCTGCCGGTTGCGGTGAGCACGCAGGTCTCGCCGTATTCTTCTTCGATGCGGTCGATCATGCCGTCGAGGAGGGCGGCGTTCTGGAAGATGAGGCCGCTCTTCATGCTGTCGACGGTGTTGGTGCCAATGACTTTGCGGGGTGTCTCGAACGCGATGTTCGGGAGCTGCGAAGTCTTGCTGCTGAGAGCTTCGGCTTCGATGCCCATGCCGGCGCCGATTGATGTGCCGACGAAGTTCTTATCCTTGTCGATGAGTGAGAAGGCGGTTGCGGTACCCATGTAGATGTTGATCTGCGGAACGCCGTATTCCTTGATGCCTGCAACGGCGGAGACGACCAGGTCGCTTCCGAGTTGGGCAGGGTTATCGATCTTGATCTTGAGGCCGGTCTTGACGCCGGGACCTACGACCAGGGGCTCGACTGAGGCGATGCGGCAGACGGCTTTTTTGACGTTGGGTGTGACCTGGGGAACGACGGATGATATTATCGCGCCGTCGATCGAACCGGTATCCATGCCATTGAAGTCTAATGCAGACTTTATGAGAGCCGCGTATTCGAGATCGGTGCTGGTCTTGTCAGTGGAGAGGAGCTCGGTGAATAAGATCTTACGGTCCTCAAAACCGCCAAGCAGGATATGTGTGTTTCCGATATCGATGGCAAGTACCATAGTGGTTACCTCCGCTTATTTTTCTATAAGTTTAGCAGCAGACAGGGCTGTGCCGACAGCTCCTGTGATGAGGAATGATGCGATTGCTTCGAAGATTGCATTGAAGCCTACGATGGTTGCAAAGAGTGCGATGATGCCGATGGAAGGATCGATGTTCGTAGCTTCACCGACTGTTGTCTTACCGAAGAGAAGGATCAATGCTCCTACGAAGAGAACTGTATTGAAGAGCGCGGCGCAGAGGCCTGTGATTGAAGATCTTAAGGGCATGTTCTTTGCGAACTTGGATAAGATCTTGTAGACGAGACCTGCCAAAAAGCCGGCGAGAGCTCTGCATACGATGCACATGATGAACGTGAAGAAAATGTTCTTGCTTGCCAGATACGTTCCGAACGCATCCATGCCGAAGCACTGAACGAAGCTCGTGATGCCGAATACCGTGCCGATAAGAGCACCTGCCAAAGGACCTTTGGCGATTGCGCCGATTGCGACGGGGATCATGAGAAATGAGATTGAGACGGGACCGATCCTGAGATAGCCTACGGGTGTGAACGCCATAAGGATCGTGATTGCGATGAGAATTGCCAAGACTACAAGTGTCTTGATTTGTGATTTGCGATTTTGCTTAGCCATACAAAATCCTCCTTTGTTATTATTCCTCGGACGAGGATATAGTTACTTAGCCCTCCTCTTTGCCTTCCGGACTCTCCGTCAGATTCGTAAAGATATCTGCGATGCTGAGGCGTCCTTTTCGAAAACCAAGACTCCGGCCAAGCTGATTATACATCATCAAAGTGTGTTTGGAATGTGGCACGGATGCATATTTAATCACAGAATATTAATAGAATTTCTATAGGAATGTTCATTTTTGCGTGTGAAAATGTAGGTACTAGAAAAAGCGCAGCGCAAAACAAAGACCAATCCTGGGAAAGATCAAGAATGAATACTGCTTCTGACAACAGACAGACCGATACCGGCTATACAAAGATAGCCAATAAAGTGCTGAACTTCTTTGTCGACAATACATTTACGATCACGGTCGCCGTCATGGGTTTTGTCCATGCCATTCTGCTCATTATTTTCTGGATCGCGGGTGTAATTCCGCTCGTGCTTTTTAACACTCTCAGCGTTGTCGTTTACACATTCTGTTTTATCCTGTGCCAGTTCGGCCACATCATGCCGGCCTATGTCAGCATCATTATCGAAGTTACCATTTATTCAGTAATATCAACTTACTATGTCGGCCTCAGGTGCGGCACGTACTGCTTCCTTTTCTCGATAATTCCGATCATCATTTTCTTCGGTTGCAGCCTGTTCAAGGGCAAGCAGAGACGCGGCATCATCGTTATGCTCGTGTTAAACTTCGCGACGTTCGCGGTGCTCTACATCAGGTTCTTCAATGTGGAACCGCTCTATATGGTAAATCCTACGATCATGCTGATACTGGTTGTGTTCTCTGCGTTCGCGATGGTTTTCGCGGTCATGTTCTACAATGCAGTTTACATCTTCACGAGCGAGCGACATGTTTTAAACCTGGAGAAGAAGAATGAGCAGCTCTCGGCAGATGCTCACGAAGATGAGCTGACGAGCCTTCTTAACAGAAGAGGATTCCTGCCTATCATTAAGGGCCTCATGAAGTCTGATAAGACACAGAAATTCTGTATCGCTTTCTGCGACTTGGATGATTTCAAGCGCGTCAACGATTCATACGGTCACGAAGCTGGCGACGAAGTATTGAAGCACGCCACCACCATGATCAGGGAAGAGCTCCCCGGCTGCGATATCTGCAGATGGGGCGGTGAAGAGTTCGTTATCCTGCTTAAAGACTGTGATCTAGCGACTGCAAAGAGCCGCGTTGAGAGATTAAGAAAGACGATAGAATCCAATCCGACTGTCTTCTTCAAGAAGCAGATCTTCGTCACGACCACCATCGGTCTTGAGCAGTACAACAAGTCTTACAAGGAACCTGAAGAGGTTATCAAGAAAGCCGACGAGCGCATGTACTACGGCAAGCAGCACGGCAAGAATATCTTGATATACGAAGACGCGGAATAAGCACCGCATTTGTTTTGAGAGCGCTCGAGATTTTCCTGTATAATTAATTGTCATCAGCTTGTGAATGCAGGCTTATTTTGTTGAGGGTATATGGGAAAGCGCAATTATTTTCTGGACTTCTGGAAGTTCATAGCAGCGATCGGAGTCATTCTGGTCCACATCCCGTTCAAGGGAACGCTCGGCACCATCATGACGTGCGTCGGTACATGGGGTGTCGGATTCTTTGCAATCATCAGCGGATACGCATGCTGCGGCGACAGCAAAGTCATGAGCAAGAAGATCCTGAAGCGCTTTGTCAGGAACGGCATCATCACCGCGCTCGCCATCGCCCTCTACATGACATTCAGTTACTTTGCTTATAAGAGCGATAACGTTCTCATTCTGTGGCAGCTGGAACTCAAAAAACCGAGCACCTTCATAAACATGATCTTCATGGGTGATTTCGAATTTTTCTACGGCTCGCCCCTCTGGTACATGGTCGCGCTCCTTTATTGCTACCTGATCTTCTTCGTGCTCGTGCGCTTCAACCTGAAGAAAGTCATCTATGTGCTGTGCCCGATCTTCGCGATCGTGCGTATCATCGTTGATTCATACGTCAATTCATTCGGCGCCAACTGGCACTACAGCGGCAACGCCCTGATCGGTGTCCTGCCCATGATGCTCTTAGGCTACGTCATCGCCGACAACAAAGAAAAGCTCATGAAGATCCCTACGTGGATCCTGATCCTCGGCTCCGTCCTCACGGCTGCAGCGATGTTTACATTCGTGTGCGTGAAGGTCGGAAGCTTCGATATCTCGCAGCCGTTCAAGATGCTCTGCGCATCCTTTGTGCTGGTACTAGGCGCGAAAAAACCGAACTGGTACATCATCAAGCCCGTCGCATATCTCGGCCGCGAAGACTCGCTCTTCATCTACCTGTTCCACTTCATTCTTCTCTACATCCTCTCGAGCTTCATGTACTCCTATCCGAAGGCAGGCAGATACGCAGCATGGCAGCTGCCGCTTTTGGTAATCATCGTGTCGGTTGTGTTCGCGAGAATCGTGTCGATGATCGTGTTCTTCTTCAAGTGGCTGTTTAAGAAGATATTCTCTAAGAAGAGTGCCGCGCAGGTGTGATTGTTTCCAAGTAATTAATACAGGTTGTTCCGACTGAATTTGGCAGCTGAGAGTGTGGGAAATCCCTTGAGACTAAAAAGTGTAGTGCGAAGGGGTGAAATACTCTCAAAAAAATCTTTTTTGGCCAAAAGAGACTTTTCCGAGTAGTAAAAGCACCCAAAACAGTCTCATTTCAGTCTCGGAGTTAAGTTCTCTAGTTCCCCAAAGTTCCAAGTTTTCCAAGTTTCCAAGTTCTCGAAAACAGTCCCTTTATTAGAACCCCGTTTCCATATAATTAAGATGAGAGACTCCGTTAGCATGCGGAGATATGACAACGGGAGAATAGCGAATGCAAACGATAATAAATCAAGAGAATGGTTTTCTGATCGTCGCGCTGGTGTTGATCCTCGCGGTCGTGCTGTTAGCCTTGATCGTGGTTGCGATTGGCTACAGCAGTCAGCAGCGGAGCCTGATGAGGCGGGAGATGCTGCAGAAGGATATCGCGAAGAGAAGAAGGATCAGAGTGGCGGACAAGAACGAAGTGTTCGAGCGCGATAACTACACATGCCAGATCTGCGGAATATCAAGAGATTATCTCGACAGTTTCTGTGAGGGACTGGGTGACTATCTGCTTTTGGAGGCAGACCATATCCAGTCGGTTGAGCAGGGCGGAACGGGAAGCGATGTCGATAATCTGCAGTGCCTCTGCTGGAGATGCAACCGCAAGAAGGGCGGCAGGAAGACCAATGAGCAGGTCAAGCGCATCATCGATTATGGAATCAGATATTTGGATGACGCCGAACACTACTATTGAGCCTGCGGCCAGCACAATTAAGCAGTATCGCAATTACAAAAATCAGGTTCCGTAACAACAAAAGTTACGGAGCTTTTTATTTAAAAATATTTAGGCATGTTATAATTCTTTTGTAGGATAAAGACACTCTATCGAGAAACGCGCAAAAGTAAGCGCACAGGGGATTTCATGACAAATACCGATCTTACAAAAGCATTAGCTGAATGCCATGAGGCGGCAAGGAGCGGGTATAAGCTCGCTTCGGATGAGAAGGCTGTGCTTGACGGTGTTTTGCAGTCGGCTGAAGACAAGATCCAGGAAACGGCAATTGAATATAAAACATCGCCCTGCGAGGTGGTCGGAATCGGCGAGACGCTGGAAGAACAGTTATCCGGAATCCAGGGTGCGGTCGATGATCTTCGCATGTCTTTTGCTGAAGATCTGCAGGTGTTAGAAGGTGATTTGGATAAGTTCTCGGTAACGCTTTTCGGAAGGACGATGGCGGGCAAATCCACGCTGATGGAAGTCCTGACGGAAGGTGACGGTTCTGCGATCGGATTAGGAGCGCAGAGGACCACGAGGGACATCAGACGTTACGAGTGGAACGGACTTGCGGTTACGGATGTTCCGGGAATCGGTGCTTTCGAGGGCGAAGAGGATACGAGGCTTGCTTTTGACGCGGCAAAGACTGCGGACCTCATCGTGTTCCTGCTGACGGACGATGCGCCGCAGGCGGTTGAGGCGGACTGCTTCAGGCAGGTCAAGGACCTGGGTAAGCCCGTGATAGTAATAATGAACGTCAAGGTTTCCGTTGATGCCGGTAAGAGCATGAAGCTCATCGAGCGCGACATGAACAGAGCCTTTGACGAAGAACGTATAGAAGATATCAGGACACAGTTCTGTAAGTTTGCTGAGCCCTATGGTCAGGACTGGACAGGGGTGCCGTTTGTTTTCGCGCACCTTAAGGCAGCTTATGAAGCAGTAAAGTGCGAGAAGTCAGACGACGAAGAGACACGCGCGAAGGCTGAGTTCTGGCGCAACATAAGCCGCATCGATAATCTAAAGTCGCTGATCTGCGAAGAGGTCCAGGTCAGGGGCAAATATATCAGAGTCAAGACGTTCGCGGACATCATCGCGAACCCCATGATAGAGGCGCTTTCCGAGCTCGATATGCAGAGCAGGATGAACGAATCGCAGGGCAGGATCATTGCCGACAAGAGACATGCGCTCGAGAAGCGCAAGGCTATCTTCGTCAAGGAAGGCAAGAAGAGGATCGAGTCCTTCATGATGCGCCTCAAGACTGAGCTCCGTACAGATATCGCGACTTTTGCAGAAGACCATTACGACGACAAGATGGCGGATATCGAGTGGAGCAAGGTCGTCAAGAGTAAGGACATCGAGGGCAGATGCAGAGAGCTCCTGGACGACATGGAATCTGAAGTTGACGGCTTCGTAGAAGAGGCTATCCGTGAGATGACGAGTGAGCTTAATTACGTGTCTGTCGATTCGCTTGAGAGGAATTTCTTAACGCCCGACCTGATCGATGTTAAGAAGATCGTTAAGTGGACGAACCTGATCATGGGTACGGGCGGAGCGCTGACGGCGCTGATACTTCCTGCGCTCGGAATCAATTGCGGTCCTGTCGGCTGGATCGTTGCGGGCGTGAGCCTTACGGTCGAAGCGGGTCTCCTGTTATTCGAATCTCATGGTGACAGGCTTGCCAAGGCACGTGCTCGTTTGGAGAAGGAGCTTACTGATTCCGTTAATGCCACATGCGACAACATCTGGACACAGCTCGAGAAGAACTTGAAGAGGCTTGTCACGGGCAAGGTCGACCTCGTTATCAATGAGCTCACCAAGATCGAGACGGTTATTAATTCGCTTGCTGAGACCCAGTCGACTCTGGCAGATAACCTGCGTACAGAAACCAGAGCTCTCAACATGACCTTCACGGAGAATATCGCAACAGCGGTCTTCGGCGAGGAGCAGGCTTCTTCCTATATCTCGAAGATCACCACCGCGGCGAGGATTCCCGGCGTGTGCACATTGTATTCTGAAGAAGCTGATGGCGCAGTCGGCGAGGAATTCCGTTCGAAGATTGCAGATCTTATCTCAGAAGACGTCGGTTTTGTCACTGCCACACCCGATATACCTGAGTTCGTGTCAGGAGTTCTGGGCGGAATGGTCGAACCGGAAAATATCATATGTGATGAGGGAAGTAACATTGTTACAATCAAGTCAAGCGACAAAGATATCAGGCTATATAACAAATTACGTCTGTTAGAGCAGATCGTACCATATAAGATTGGAGGATAGTCCTATGTTAGAGATTGCCGAATTGTCACGAGCAAAAGAAGCGCTGAAGGATAAGGCCGTCCGCGCGCTGGCTGAGGCCGGAGTGCAGGGAAACCTTGAGTCGGAGAAGTCCGACCGCGTCAGGATCGTTTTCGCAGGGCAATATTCTGCAGGAAAATCGTCGATCATCAAGATGATCACTGGTGACGATACCGTTGCCACGGGCGCGAAAATCACCACCCAGGAGACCCACACATACGAGTGGAACGGCCTTGAGATCGTTGACACTCCAGGTGTGCACACATCGCTTCGTCCCGATCATGACGAGATCTCCTATAAGGCTATCGCGTCTGCTGATATCCTGGTTTTCGTAGTGACAAATGAGTTATTCGATTCTTATATGGCAGATCACTTCAGACGCCTTGCAATCGATAAGGATAAGGCCGGCGAGATGATCCTCGTTGTAAATAAGATGGACCGTGCGGCAGCAGGCAATACGCCCGAGCAGCACGAGGTCGTAAGAGAGGCTCTGCGTCCTGTATTGGCGCCTTACACACCCGAGCAGCTCCATCTGTCATTCCTTGATGCGCAGTCTTATCTGGACAGCTTGGAAGAGCGTGAGGAAGATCCTGAACTTGCTGACGAACTTCTCGCCAGATCCGGCTATGCTGAATTCATTGAGACACTCAACCAGTTCGTTGAGGAGAAGGCATTAACATCCAAACTCACAACGGATCTCTATGTACTTGATAACGAACTCGACAAGGCGATATCCGATCTGACTCCGGGTTCGGAGGATGCCGACATCGATATGCTCGAAGAGAACTTAAAGCAGCAGCGCCACCTCCTGATCGATGCGAGATCGAGAATGCAGCGTGAAGTTCAGGACATCTTCTCTGACGCTTCTACTCAGATCAGGGGAATGGGTCTTGATGCTGCAGCGCTGGTAGATTCGAATATCACAAAGGAAGAATTAGAAGAGAGTGTCGGACAGTACGGCAAGAGCGCTGAAGAATTGATCGAGAAGACACGCACCGCAGCTGACGATCACGTACATTCATGTTTCTTGGAGCTCGGCCAGAGCTTCGTTGACATGGAAGCAACTGAGTTCAACCAGAACCTCAAGATCAGGCTCGTAGATAAGTACGACAATCTTCCTGACACGGTCAAGAAAGTATTCGTAACAGCAACTGACCTGGAGAAGCAGAGCGACCTTCTGGTAGGCACTCTCGCAAAGTCGGGATTCAATGAAGTTCTCTCTATCTCAGATTCTTCGGTCAATTCGATCGGTCTTACGGGAAGCACACAGAAGTTCCTCAAGAACTCGCTTCATACGGTAAACGCAGGCACCGCGATCGCTAAGGGTGCCGGCAAGGCAGGACGCGTATCTTCATTCATCGGCATCGTGGGAATCGGTCTTGAGATGGCTCTCCAGTTCAAGGAAGATTACGAAGAGCAGTTAAAGCTCGATGCCATGAAGAACAACCGTCAGAACATCAGAAGTGAATTCAATACAGCTGCAAAGGGCCTCGAAGATTACGCTGCTGATTACATCAGACAGTGCATCGTCATTCCGATGGAGCAGTCCATCAAGTCTGTTGAGGATAACATCTCTGACTTAAGAGGTACGCGTTCTGACAGATCTGATAAGTGCGTTAAGCTCGAGCGCATCCAGAAGGACATCCAGGCATTGATCGCGCAGATGCACGAGTCGGCTGAATAAAAGAGGGGATCTAAGGAGAAGGTTATGGCAGGGAACAAACTGATCGTTATTGGCAAGGATAAGCAGACAGTAGAAGATGTCAGCAAGATACTCGTATCTTCCGGCAATATTGCGAGTGAAGACTTAGAGTGCTGGGAGGAGAAGACCTGGGACGTCAAGCGCAAGACAGGTCCCATCAATTCGAAAGTCCTAATCGTCGGTGCAATCAAGGACACCGAATCGCTCTCATGCTTCATGGATATCCGCTACGAGCGCTGGGGCATCCGCTACGGCATGAATCCGCGCTACGCACTGATCACGGCAGACACCGTTTACATCAAGGACAACGACCGATATATTGCATTTATGGATGAGTATAACGATGCACTTGGTGCAATCCTCGCGCAGGCCGCTGAAGACACTGCTGCAAAGGTCGTAAAGGCAGTCGGTACAGTAGGTCTCGCGGTTGCAACGGGCGGTGCAAGCCTTGCTGCACAGAAGATCTACGATGACACCAAGACGCTCGCGGAGAAGAACACGAAGCTATGCCTGTACGGAGTGTGGCACTTCGCAGATAATTGCTTAGAAGAGTTTATGGAAGAATAAAGAAAAGAGGTTATCCCAAATAGGATAACCTCTCTTTTTTACTGTTCGTCTTCGCGTTTCTTAGTCCGCATCACTATCAGGATACCGCAGGCTGACAGGATCAGGACAGTTCCTGCTATTGCCGATACTCCGATAACTTCACCAGTTGAAGGAACGTTTGATGCTCCCGCATCCTTCTTTACGATCGTTACCGTTGTAGTAACAGAATTATCCGAGAAATTTACAAGGATAGTATGCTTGCCTTCACTCAAGGTCTTAAGAAGATCGCTCTTTATAGTAATGACCGTACTTCCGCTTGAAGCAGGTGCCTGCTCATCAGTCAGTTTAGTGCCGTCAATTGCAGTGTATTCATAGCGGTCAAAACTGTGATCACCAGCTTCATCGCTCGTTACCTTAACGACGAGATCAGGATCGCCTTCTGTCCAAGTCGTATCACCGCCGCTTACAACAGTGTATGTGAAAGGTCCTGTTGATTTAGGAGACTCAACTGCGGCAGGTTCTGCAGGAGTAACGGGGTCAACAGATGTTGGTTCAACAGGATCCGCAGGCTTTGCTTCAAAGACGGCCTTAACCGTTACATCCGATGTTCCGATCGTAAACTTGTTATCTGTTACGGTAACTCCGCCTGATACTACCTGCCATTCTTTGAACTGATAACCGGTACTTGGAGTTGCTGTCAGAGTTACTTTCGTTCCTTCCGGTCCGGATGTCACATCAGCAGAAGCTGTACCGTTACCGTCGTTTTGTACTGTTACTGTGTAGGACGGGATTGCTTCAAAGACGGCCTTAACCGTTACATCTGACGTTCCAATCGTGAACTTATTATCAGTTACGGTAACTCCGCCTGATATTACCTGCCATTCCTTGAACAGATAACCGGTACTTGGAGTTGCAGTCAATGTAACTTCCGTTCCTTCCGGTCCGGATGTCACATCAGCAGAAGCTGTACCGTTACCGTTGTTTTGTACTGTTACTGTGTATGTCGGAATTGCTTCAAAGATAGCCTTGACCGTTACATCTGATGTCCCGATCGTAAACTTGTTATCTGTTACGGTAACTCCGCCTGAAACTACCTGCCATTCCTTGAACTGATAACCGGAACTCGGAGTTGCTGTCAGTGTTACTTCCGTTCCTTTCGGTCCGGATGTCACATCCGCAGTAGCTGTTCCGTTACCGTCGTTCTGTACTGTTACCGTGTGCGTCAGTTTAATCTCAACAGGCTCGCTTGCATAGTCTGTTACATTCACGTCGTTAATGTTTTCTGCGAGGATATATACACGATAATCTGTTCCCCAACCGCTTAAGTCACGTCCGCTTGGAAGGGTAAATGTGCCGCTTGATGCCGTACTTGCTCCTAATTCATCGTAAAGTATGATATTTGCGTCGGATTCGTTCCATGCTTTATCTGTAATAAGTATCGTCGCACGCGTCGCGGTTCCGACATCCTTACCTGATATCTCATATGGCACTGTTATCGTTGTTCCAGTCGCCGTGACATACTGTCCTGCCGGAACCGCGATATTAAGATTTTCATCCATTATCGTAAGCTTATACTCTCCAAAACCATTCCCAAGATCTTTGATTTCTGTTGAAAAGATTATTGATTCTTGATTAATGTTTAAAGCGGGTGCAACGCCGATAAGCCCATAGTTCACGTAGAAGAAGCCCAACATGCCATCATCGCACACGTAGTCCGCGTCATCACTGTAGATAAGATTACCAGAGCGGAGCCACCAAGAATTAGAATTAAAAGTCCCTCCCGTTTTCGTTCGGCTAGCACATGGCTCGGAAGTATTGCTATACCCGTAATCACTGTTTTCCGCTTCACCCTCATCGAGAACAAAGATTTTTTCGCCGTTAAGTCTTGTATTCGATGCTATAGCCGTCTGCTCCGATTCAGTAAATCCATAATATAGGAATCCTCTTGTAGAATCATTGAGGTATGCATACAATTCACTATCTTCCCATACGTTGGAATCGTAATCGAACCTTTGATCAAACAACACACTATCACAGTCAAGGAACAATGCGTATGATCCCGCATGATTATCCGAATTCTTCTGCAGAACTCTGAACTTGATTGGACCGTTATAATTTCCGAAATAGACATAGCTTCCTGACCAAGGAGAAGTTGCATCTCCTCCTGTTATAGGGTTGTTGATACCTGATACACCTAATGATGTATTACTCTGATCCTTAGTGAATTCTGTAGCCGCTATAACTGCATTCTGCCCCAATGCCATCGGAATAAGCGTAAATGCAAATACTGCTGACATTGTTGCGGCGACGGCCTTGGTAAACATTTTTATTGCTGACGTTTTCATGATGCTGTTTGTCTCCATATTTGTGCTTGGGCAAGTGCTGAATAAAAAACTGTATTTATAATAAATTGAACACAAACATTAAATCAAGCAAAATTAACTTTTTAAGCAATTCAAAACACAAAAATCAGGGGCCATCTCATTCCTTTTGAGACAGCCCCTGATTGATTTACTTGCACTCAACGCGCTCTTTTTTGCAGATACGCCATGCTGCATATTTGCCCTGAGCGGTTGCCGGCGGAAGTCCGCCTGAACCCATGAGCCACTGGCCGCAGAGGAATACATTCTTGAGGCCCTTGATGACGCCGGGTGTTGTAACCGTCTTGGTATCTTTGTCAGCGACGAAGGCCATGTATGCGCCCCTGTAGGAGTTGTTGTGCTTAGCGTATGTGAGAGGTGACCATGTGTCGAGGAGACGGATCTTGCCCTTTGTCTCGGGGAACTGTTCTTCGATGAGAGCCTGCATCTGGGCAGCGATCTCAAGCTTCTTAGCTTCATACTTCTCACGGTCGTTTGCGAGTTCGAACCAGTTGTCGATCTCCTTGCCGTACTGGAATATCTTCATCTGAACGACGGTCTTGTCTGCAGGTACGATAGTAGGATCGTAGTCGTAGCTGATGACGCCGACGTGGCTGTGCTCTCTGCCCCAGACCTTGAATCCTTTAACGCCCCAGTATGTTGTGTCGATCGGGATGCTTGTCTTGCCGTCAATAACGAATGCGGCGTGGAACTTACTAAATACTGAGAAGTGTTCCTTATCGTCGAAGCACTTCTGGAGCTTCTTCGGCATGTAGCTTGCAGGAAGGAGCTTTGTGAATGTGTGGTTGGCATCTGTTGCGCAGATGACGTAATCGGCGTTGACTTCGGTGCCGTCTTCGAGGACGATTCCGTCAGCGATCTTGCCGTTCAGCTTAACGCTCTTTACGGGTGCGCCCAAGTGGAGCTTGCCGCCGACGGACTTATATCTGTCAGCGATTCTTAATGCTGCTGCGAGTGAGCCGCCTTCCGGAATATCGCCGCTGCCTGATGTGACCATTGCGTAGGACATGATGAATGAATATGCCTGTGTCATCTCAGGGTGTGTGTTCATTACTGCGCCCTGGAGAACGGGATGCTTGAAGCTCTCTGAGAGGTCCTTAACGCTTACGCCCTTGTATGCCTTCTGAGCTGCGGGAACGTTCTTTGCGAAGTCGCCGAGCTTCATGAAGTCTCTAGGACCCATCTTGTCCATCGGCTTGTCGATAGGCATGATCATGCTCTCAGCTCTTACGACGTTCTCGAAAAACTTCTCGATAACATCTTTATCTTCAGGTGAGAGTGCCAGCATCTCGCGCTTGGTTCTCTCCTTATCTCTCCAGAAAGTAATCTCTCCGCCTTCGCCTCTATATGTGAAGAACTTGTCCTTCGAATACATCTTAACGTCGTCGCCGAGCATGCCGATCTTGCGCCACAGCTCGTTCATTGCGCTGCCCTTCTTACTGCACATGAGATAGTTGATGCAGTTATCGATGTAAATACCTTCGCGCTTCCAGCCGGTGAGTTCTCCGCCCGGAATGGCATTCTTCTCGTAGATCTCGGTCTCAAAGCCCGAATTCTGCAGAATAATTCCCGCAGTCATTCCGGAGATACCTGCTCCGACAATGATTACTTTTTTCATGTGTAATTCCCCCTGATTATCGTCGTGCCTTGAAGACACACATCCGATAGTATATCACTAAAATCAAGGAATTTAGGTTCTTTCGTCCAACACTTTCTGCACTCTGTCCTGAGCGATGGTTATAACTTCGCTTAGTTCTTTCTGGCTCGTGAAATTGCGGAGAAAATGAGATAAAAAATACCGGCCGTAATGGCCGGTATTAACGGATTATAAGAAAACTCCTTAAACGCTCAAAGGTGAGAAGAGGCCCATGTCCTTGATGATGCCTTCGTACGGCTTGAGTCCTTCTGTCTCATCAGCAACGACTCTTATGTAGAGAGTGGTATTGCCCTGCAGATAAACGCCATACATACTATCTTCGTCGTGATGGACTGAGTATTCGATGCCTGAGTCTTTGCCTGAAGCGTAGTTATCATCGAAAGAAAAATCGGAGTCGGTGTTTTTGAAGAGTTCTTTCGCATCATCATCGTCCTCGAAAGTTACGACATAGATCAATGCCAAGCTCTCATCGTCTTCGGATGTAGCTGCAAAATAAGTGCACGCCTGATAATCCAGGTCAGGGATCTCATCGAAGCGGAAGATGATGTTCTCGACAATGTATTTTGCTTCATCTTCGTCATCCGTTGTGTAATAGTATCCGCCTTCGCACTGAATCTTGCGTGATGAGATCCTATCGACAAGATCCTCTAAATCGGTCTCTTCAGCACCGAACTTGTCGAATGCTTCGCATGCGTGCTTTTGGGAAACTTCTGCTTTGCCAGAGCACCCTGCGATTCCGAGCGTCAGCGATGAGATCAAAATTGCTGCAATAGTTCTGGATAATGTTTTCATGTCTATCCCTCCCATAAATTTATTCCATACCCGAAATTATACAATATTTTTGACACTTTGCTCATATTTCGGATTTGGGCAAGGCTCCGATTTTACTTGAAACAACAAGAGGTTTTCTTCAGAATATGTACGGAAAAGTTTCTAAGTTATCGAAAGGAGTGAGGGAAATGAAGAAGAAAGTTAACAATGAGCGCCGCGATGAAGTAGAGAAGAAGCTGCTTGAATTGAGCGGCATGGAGCAGCAGGCGCTTTTCGAGAAATACAAAACAGATGAAGAAGGATTGGATCCGGTTCAGGCTTCTGACAGACTCGAAGAATACGGAAAGAACATCATCGACTTTGGCAACGAGAAGAATCTTGCCGTGAGGATCAAGGATGCGATCATCAACCCGTTCAATATCGTGCTTCTGATAGTTGCGGTTATCACGTTCATCACAGATGTAATCATGTCGGACGAGCCATCGGTCGTAACGTTCGCCATGCTCGTTACGGTAATCATCATCTCTGCGACGATCTCTTTCATTCAGGAAGAGAAGTCCAATAATGCTGCAAAGAAACTTCAGGGCATGATCACCAACAAGCTCGACGTCATCAGAAACGGCGTTGAGATGGAGATAGAGATCGAGGAGATCGTTCCGGGCGATATCGTTAAGCTCGCGTCGGGCGACATGATCCCCGGCGACGTCAGATTCATCGAGACGAAGGACCTCTTTATCGATCAGTCACAGCTCACGGGCGAGAGCAATCCTGTTGAGAAGTTCACGACTGCAGATCCGAATGCAGGCGTTACGGATCTCGCTAACATCGGATTCATGGGATCCAACATCGTATCGGGAAGCGCAAAGGCGATAATCCTTACGACGGGCGGAGACACATACTTCGGAAGCATGGCAAAGAGCCTCAACTCTTATGAAGAAAAGAGTGCGTTTGAGAAGAATCTCGATTCGGTCAGCAAGCTCCTTATCAAATTCATGCTGATCACGGTTCCGGTCATCTTCATCGCGAACTTCATCACAAAGGGACAGGGCGGATGGCTCCAGTCACTCATGTTCGGCATCACGATCGCTGTAGGAATCATGCCGGAGATGTTGCCTGTCATCATGAACTCTTCGCTTGCGAGGGGCGCTATCAACATGTCCCGCAAGAAGACGATCGTTAAGCGTCTTGGTGCCATCCAGACATTCGGCGAGATGGATATCTTCTGCACGGATAAGACAGGTACGCTCACGCAGGATGAGATCATCCTGGAGAAATACATGGACGTTATCGGCCGTGAGGACAAGCGCGTTTTAAGACATGCGTTCCTCAACAGCTACTTCCAGACAGGCCTTAAGAACCTCATGGACGTTGCCATCATCAACCGTGCGGAGAAGGAAGACCTGTCATACCTGAAGGAGACATACACAAGAGAAGATGAGATCCCGTTCGATTTCTCACGCCGCCGCATGAGCGTCGTGCTCAAGGATAAGACAGGCAAGCGCCAGCTCATCACAAAGGGTGCGGTAGAAGAGATCCTCTCGATCTGCTCATTCATCGAGATCGACGGTGAAGTAAAAGACATCACTGATGAACTCAAGGTCAATGCGAAGAAGATCGCAGAAGAGAATAACTTGGAAGGCATCCGTGTCATCGCGGTTGCTCAGAAGAATAACGTTCACGGAGTTGATGTTTTCGGCGTAGAGGACGAGAGCGACATGGTACTCATCGGCTTCGTAGGCTTCCTCGATCCGCCGAAGGAATCAGCAGGCACAGCTATCGCAGCGCTGAAGAAAAACGGCGTTCGTACGGTAGTTCTTACGGGTGACAGCGAAGGCGTTGCAGTCAACATCTGCGGAAGACTCGGTATCTATACAGAGATGACACTTACGGGTGTTAAGGTCGATGCCATGAGCGATGAGGAGCTCGCAGAAGCATGCGAGAAGTGCGACATCTTCTCGAAGCTCTCTCCTTATCAGAAGCAGCGCGTGGTCAAGATGTTCCAGACCAAGGGTCATACCGTTGGTTACATGGGCGACGGCATCAACGACAGCTTGCCGCTGAAGCAGGCAGATATCGGAATCTCAGTTGATAACGCTGTCGACATCGCGAAGGAAGTTGCAGACATCATCCTCCTTGAGAAAGACCTCATGGTTCTTGACGAGGGCGTTGTCGAAGGCAGAAGCACATTCGCGAACATGTCCAAGTATCTGAAGATGTCCGTCAGCGGTAACTTCGGAAACATGTTCTCAGTACTTATCGCGAGCATCTTCCTGCCGTTCCTGCCGATGCTTCCGATCCACATTCTCGTGCAGAATCTTTTGAATGACTTCGCACAGCTCGGTATGCCTTTCGACCACGTCGAACCGCAGTACATCGAGAAGCCGAAGAAGTGGGACTTGGGCGGCATCAGAGGATTCATGGTATCGTTCGGACTCTTAAGCACGGTATTGGACGTTCTGTGCTTCCTCGTTCTGTGGTTCATCTACGGATATAACAATCCCGACATGGCCGGATATTTCCAGTGCGGCTGGTTCATGTTCGGCGTCATCTCGCAGACGATGGTAATCCACACGATCAGAACACCGAAGCTGCCGTTCATTAACGACAGGGCATCAATCCAGCTGACGCTCTCAACGCTGGCTGTAATCGGCGTTACTTTGCTCATCGGCTTTACCGGTCTGTCAACGCTCTTCAGCCTGCCGACAATGCCCATCAGCTACATGCTCTGGCTTGCAATCCTCATGGTCGTTTACATGGTTTTCGCACAGATAATGAAGACCATCTACATCAAGAGACACAAGGACTGGTACTAAGTCTTCGAAAATAATTATTTATAAATGCAACAAATCCCCCCTTTGGTCTGTATAGAAGATATAGACCTTAAGGGGGATTATTTTATGTTTAAGGACAGATTGAGAAGACGGAGCCGATACATATCTTTATATCTTCGGCTGAGGAACAACACATGAAGCGTCCGGTCCCATGTTATAATGACGGTATCTGAGGGGATATAAAGGACCGGGCGTCAGACTCTTAGGGAGGAGACAAGCTTATGAAGATCGAACAGAAACACAACACAAAAGCACCGGCCTACATGGCTGTTGCGGTCCTGCTCGCGACATCGACGCTTGCGGCAGGATGCGGAACAATGCTCGCGGGAGAGACAACGACAGAAGTCGTCTTAGGCGGTGAAACCCAGACGGCATTTACTGAAGAAGTCCAGCTCGAGGGCGAGGCAGAAACTGTCTGCTACCGCGATTTTTATCTGGACAAAAGTTATTTTGAGAACGTTGACAAAGACTATACCTTAGACAAACTGACTGACGAGATCGGACCATTCTCAAGCTTCGGAGGATCCGGGATGATACACTACAATTGGATCCTTGATGACGGATCGGAAGCTACGGTTTATTTTGGAAGCAGCGGGAAGATCGCAACGATTACGATCTATGACGGTGAAGAGCTGATCTACGATTACAACAAATATGATGATTCTGTTCCCAGAGAAACGCTTGATCAGTTTTTCGAAGCCTTCGCGGAATCTGACTACGAAGCAATGAAGGCATTCTGCACGGAGTCATGTATTGAAGATTATTTCCATGACGGCGACGTTAACGGAATGATTTGGGCAAATATCACGGAAACTGAAAACGGAAGACTCAAAGAAGGCAGATGGTATTACTTAGTAACTGTCGAGATGGAGACTACGGAAGATTCAGAACTTGCAGGTGAGACGACTGCAACATTCTACGTCATACTCGTTCAGGACGAGGATGAGAACTGGTTCATCAATAAGTTTGTCTTTGGTGATGTAGAGTTCTGATCTGGCATGGGGTGAACTTATGAAGACTGAATTAAGAATTAAGGGAAACATAGCAAAGAGATTTATTGCTGCTTCCCTGATCACATTCATTATCGTCACATGTTTTACCAGGATCGTTATGGCTGACATGGGTCCGAAGCGTTCGATCGAGATCAAGATCTTAAACGCGCCCACAGAGCCTTACTATGTTGCGCTCCTCATGCCGACTGATTATGTAGCAGACATCGATGATCCCAGCAGATTCGATCATATTCCGGAAGACAAAGACTGGGTCAGGGAGATATTCTACGAATATGACGAAGACGGCTTCAGGCTGTTCACTTACGCAGGCGGTACAAATTCCATCTGTTATTCAGGATGGCAAAATGATTTTTATAGAGGCGAGAACATAGTAGAATACGGCTACATGGTGCCCTCGACATTCAAGGTCATGATCGTGACCGACAGCGGCGAAGTTACCGTCAGCAATGAGCTCACAGCAAAGAGATTCCACTCCCAATGCGAATACGATTATTCCACCAACCGATTGACGGAAGTTCTCATTCCTTCGATCGACCCGGACTTCTATATCGAGACCGCTTTATATCTGGTCATCACATTAGTAGTGGAAGGCCTCGTTCTTCTCTGCTTCGGACTGTTCAGAAAGAAGAATCTTAAGTACTTCTTTATCGTTAACTTAGTAACACAGTCCATGTTGTTCGCATTTAATCTCTTGTCGAGGTTATTCATCACAATTCTCTTTAACCACTTTGCGCTCTGGCTTGTAATGGAAGCTGTGATTCTTGTCGTTGAGACCATCTGGTACAGCAAGAAACTCGTTAATAAGAACGGAGACGTATCGAAGGTCAGGAACATTTTCTACGCGATCACGGCAAACCTCGTCAGCGCATTCATCGACGTGCCGGTATTGCTGATAATTGCGCTCATTGGAAACCGTAAATAGAGGCATAAAGATATGAAACATACAGATAGAGGGATTTCTCTAGCAGCAGATGCTAATGCTCCGCGCAAGGTCTAACGGACGATACCTTCACGGAGCAAACGATAACATATCGTCTGGTCAGGCTTTGCGCACAGAAATGAATTAATTATTTTCTGGGAGCAAAGTTATGAATAAACTATCCACTTTTAAAGAGCTTAAAAGCTTTCTGCTTTTATGGTTGTCTCAGACCGTATCGGAACTGGGCACAGCCATGACTGATTATGCATTGATCATTTGGGCATACCAAAAGACCGGTATGGCTTCAAGTGTTACGATGCTGACTTTCTGCATGTTCCTGCCGACGATACTTTTCAGATTCGTTGCAGGAACTTTTGTCGACCGCAGGAATAAGAAACGGATAATGCTGGCAGCTGATCTGATCGCTGCATGCGGGTCTATGCTGGTATTAGGCCTTTATACAGGCTCATTACTTGAGATATGGCATCTATATCTCATCAATATCGTACTCAGCTTCATGAATTCTTTTCAGGAATCGGCATCCTTTGTTGCCATAAGCCTGATCGTTCCTAAAAAGCATTACACAAGGATCGGAGGACTTCAGGGAATATCAGGTTCAATCGTGTCGATCCTTGCACCTGCATTAGGAAGCGTCCTGCTTTTTGCAGGCGGCATGGAACTGGTACTTATATGTGATCTTGCAAGTTTTGTATTTGCGTTTTTGGTCCTGATGTTTCTTGTTAAGATCCCTGAGATCAAGCATGAGAATACAGAAGAAGAGCCGTTTCTCAAAAGTTGTAAAGACGGCATTATGTTCCTGCGCGAGAACAAAGTGTTACTCCATCTGACTTTGTTTATCGCCGTTGTTAATCTGCTTGCAAAACTCGGAAACGACGGACTCCTGGCCCCCTTTGTGCTTGGGAGGAGCGGCAATGACCAGAGGATATTAAGCATAGTCCAGGCTGCAACATCCGCCGGAGTTTTTGCCGGCAGCATAGCAATGACGCTGCTTAAACCTGTGAAGAAAAAGACGCGCCTGATATCTGTCTGCTGCACATTCATTTTCATTGCCGAAGTTATTATGAGTCTTTCAGCTCATCCGGCGGTCTGGAGCATCAGCAATTTTGCAGGTTATATAGCGGCCGTCATTATGGGCGCAAACCTTGATGCGGTCCTTCGCGAGAAGGTGCCGGTCCATATGCAGGGAAGAGTGTTCTCGGCTCACGACACGATCAAGAATATCAGCAATCCGTTGGGGCTGCTTATGTCAGGTTATCTGGCCGATTATGTTTTCGAGCCGTTTATGAGAACCAAGTCACCATTGCAAAATGCGCTCTCAAGAATTTTCGGTTCCGAGAGCGGCTCAGGCATAGCAGTGATGTTCTTTATCGTCGGTATTATCGGAATGCTGATAAGCATCACGCGGTTGAGGAAAAATGGATTTGAATAATAGAGATCGATCGGCATCGGAATTGTTCCGGTGCCGGTTTTACTTCTCTCTCGGGAGCATGATAGACAGCGTGAATGACTTGTCTTCAGACTCAGCCTTCAGGATGCCGTCGTAGTCTTCAACAGTGCGTCTTACGTTCATCAGACCGAAGCCGTGGTGATCCTTATCGCTCTTGGAAGTGTAGCCGGTGGTAGCAAGGAGCTTGCCGACATCGATCTTCTTTGCAGCTGAATTCGTGAGCTTGATAACGAAGAATTTATCGGTCCTCTTGATGTTCAGTGTGACGAACGGATCTTCGCATTTGGATGCTGCTTCGATTGCGTTGTCTAATGCGTTCGCGAAAACACTGCACATGTCCATCGGCTTGATGTTGAGGCCGCCGTCGGTGACGCCGTCGAGCGTGAACCTGATGTTTAATTCGTCCATCTTATCGGCCTTCATGGTGACGATGAGATCTAGCATCTCGTCGCCCGTGACGTACTTGGGAGACAATGCGCTGACGCGCCCAAGCATATCGCTGATGTGCTCTCTGGCTTCGTCCGTTCGGCCTGATTCGAGCATCATCTGCGTCATCGCGAGATTGTTTTTAATGTCGTGGCGGAAAGCCTTTGTCTCGACCTGCGTCTTCTTGTACTGGCCGATGTATTCGAGCTCTGCGGCGAGGTATGCTTCCTGGGATTTGTTCTTCTCTTTAAGTGATCTCTCGGCAGTTGCGATGATCATGATGACAGGTACCGCGAGGCCTAAGACGAAGATGCCGACGGCGAACATTACGCTCATAAGGTTGTATCTTTCTGATAATGTAATGTCAGTTGCCGGAACGGATGCAGGGAAGAAGGGAATTACCACGAACAGGAATGTCCATACGACAAATAAGATCCTGTAAGGGATTCCGATGATGAAGTATTTTTTCGGCCTGTAAAAACCGAAGAACACAATAAGGAAGAGCGCAAGCGTAATGAGCAGTCCTAAGAGTACTATGGCCAGCCATTCGAAGCCCAATCCCATTTCACTTATGAAGAGCTTATCCATGAGCTCAACAGTTCCGCCGAGAGCATAGAGGACGATCAACTGGGAGAACGTACTGACATAAACGGTCAGAAGATAGAAGCAGACGGTAGATTCTATCGCTCTTATGACACGCTTTTCTTTGAATGCCAGCAGATAGAAAACGAATGCATAAATGTATATCAGAGCGGAAGTAACGTAT